>Ga0247813_10000020_pt1 | contig 300878 bp, 250 predicted proteins | sample UWRJL169409C1_FD_180719 | JGI IMG/M metagenome (GOLD analysis project Ga0247813, IMG submission 180719) | Plant litter microbial communities from Arlington Agricultural Research Station in Wisconsin, United States - UWRJ-L169-409C-1 | ecosystem: Environmental > Terrestrial > Plant litter >...
GCGGGGATGGCTTTGAATTCGCAGCTGTAGTTTCCGTTTACTTCGGAGTGGTGGGTTATTTCGATGGCTATTAGTTCGTGTTCGACGGTTTTGTTTTGGATGGTGAAAACTTGTCCGAGGCCGATTGGTAAATAGGAGGTACCGCTGTAAAAAATACTGTTGGCATCTCTGCCTGCGGTTTGCAGTTTCACCATTTCGTCGATTTCGTCTTTGTTTTGGGCGTTGTTGGTATACGCGCCATTGCTTAAACCCTGGCGGGCAATCGATCCCTGATTGAAACCAACCGATTTTGCAAAACGGTCCTGACTTCCGCTGGTGTTTTTTTCGGAGGCATTTTTGATGTTTGATGCGTTGTTGGCGTCGTATCCGCCAAAAGAAGTTTTATGCGAAACCAACTGCGCCTGTATCTTAAAGTGATGCAGCGAAGAACCGTTGATGAGTTTAACTTTGCTGGTTTTGGTTTGGCCGAATTGCATGCGCATGCCGTCGAAATAAAACCATTGTCCGTAACGTGTTGCTAATCGTTTCAGGAATTCAAAACTGGTTTCGTTGTACTGTGGTTTGTATTTGAAGGGTTTTGTGAAAGTAGGCAAAATGGCTTCACGCTGATAAAATTCTCCGGAACTTTCATCTGAAAAGATTTCCAGTGCAATATCCTGAAGGTTCTTTTCGAGAAAGATTCTGGATTTTTTCATGTCATCAATAACAATGGTGTGGCTGATACCCGAAACTAATATTCCGGCCGGACTTCCATGGCGGTCAACCGATTCGACGCCGTTTATGATGCCTTTAGACATTAATTGAATGCCGTTGACTTTAAATGTGAAAATGACTTCAGATCCTATATGTTTGCTTAAAGCAGCCGCCTGATCAGCAGGCTCGATTACGGCTTTGGCGGTATACTGCCACATAAAAGAAAAATAATGATGCTCAGCCATTTTTTGTGAAAGCTGCAAATCGTAATAAATAACGTTTTGCGAAAAACTGCTGATAGCAATGTGTACCTGCTCGGAAAATTTACTCATGATTTTACTGTTTTGATTAGATCGATTCGTAAATATAGGCTGGGACATTTCCAATGGATTGCTAGGAAAAGTTATTAAAGTGCTAGTAAAAGGTTTTTAGTATTACACTTAAAAATTTAAACAATAAAAAAGGGCAGTACTTTTAAGTACTGCCCTTTTTGAGACTTTATATTTATGTATTTTAATTAGAATTTAAAAACTGATCTATAATTTCATTTCCAATCTCATCATTTAAAGAATCTTTATCTTCTTTGAAAATAGAAACTCTACCTAAACAACATTCGTGTTGTTTAAGTTTTTCTTTATTTTCAAGTATATAATCATGAACATGATGGCTCTGAAATGGAACAAAAGAACTAAAATCTGTTTTGTTTGATGGATACAAAAGCATTGCTTTATCAGATTTCCAGTAATCATTATACACGTACATTTGGCGTAAATCATGTGTTGAAGGCTTGCTACATGAAATATTTTTCCATTTTGTATCAATAATAAATTTCATCTCATCTTTTTCTATGACAATATCAGGTCGAATAGAAATACCATCCCAAAAATGCGTTGATTGTTGGCCATAAACAGTTACTTCTCTATCAGATTGTTTTAGTTTGGCTAAAATATATTCTTCCCATAAATTATTCATATCGAATAACAACGCTAACATATTTTCAGAACCACTTGAAATATTTGGAGCAAAGTTTAAGATAATGAATTTTGAAATTGCTAGAGCGGTTTCATAAGGAGCTGTTTTTCTGGTTTTAGGAATTTTTGAAAAGGTAGCTTCAGTAACTGAAATGTTTTTTACTTCAGGAAAATCCAGTTGTACCGTTTTGCATTTCGAATATAAATAATTGCCTTTGGTACATTTTTCTACAATATTTAAAGCTTTAGAAATTATCTGATGAACAAGATGATCTTTGTCATAAACTTGATGAGTAGTAAAAAACCGCTCTTTATGAACTAAATTTCTGCTAATATGTCCAGCAAATTCCAATTTTCCTTTTAATGCTTTTACGTTATCAGTTTCCTTGTAATATTGTTTTATTAATCCGTGATGAATTAATAATTGAACTTCGTTTAAAAAACACTCAAAATAAATATCTAAGAGATGAATATTTTGTCTATTCACATCTGCATTATCTAATTTCTGAACTTTTAATTTTTTAGTGACACGAAGCATTTCAATTAATGCTTTTTGCCACACATTAGTACTCTTGCCATCATTATCAATTTTAGGCAAGATCTCAATTGTTAAACCATCGACCTGAATGACGCCAACAAATTGTTTAAAAACTACACCATTGTGTTTTAAATCAAAGTACTGATAATTATGTAGTGCATTAAGTTTAGAAAGAGCCACAAAATGTCGTGGCTCAAACTTACCTTTAATTGGAATAAAGCTATGTTCAAAAACTTGGATAGTGTTTTCTTTTGACATGTTTAAATTAATAAAGTCTCTATCGCAGATTTAAAATCAATTTGATTGAAAGGAATCAATTCGTACGATTTAATAATATCAATATCATTTTTAGTATCAAAATCTGCAAATACAGAAGCATTATTATTCTTAGAGATTTCTTTTTCTCTTACAAAACCTTTTCCTAAGACTAAACCTATTTTTCCAGAATCGTTATAAAAGTATTCTTGAAGTAATGGAATTATCTCATTTTCAAAAGAGTTTTCAAAATTCTTTTTTATAAAATATGAATGACCTAATTTGTAATTGCGATCCAATAATAACTCTACCCTTTGATTGATTTTTTCCATTATTTGAACCCTAGGAAAATCAGTAAATTTTTTATTTTCAACCACATCAAGATTTGGCATCATTTCAACAAAACAAAATCGTCTTCTCAAAGCAGTATCTAATGCTTCTACACTTCTGTCAGCGGTGTTCATTGTTCCTACTATGTATAGATTTGGTGGTACTCCAAATTCATCTTGACTATAAGGCAAAATTAGATCACTAATTTCGTTTTGATTACCCAATCGTTTATCTTCTTCGATTAGAGTGATTAATTCACCAAAAACACCAGAAACATTACATCGATTTATTTCATCTAAAAAAAGAACATGTATATTGTTTTCAGAAAGGGCTTTGTCAAATATTTTTGTTCTATCCTCTTTGGTTTTGTCAAGACAATCTTTTAAGTTTATGAAGCCTGCTTTCTGAGCAGCTTTTTCGCAAGCATTATAGAATATACCTTTTCTTACTTCGTATGTGACAAGTTTTTCTTTTTCTTCATCATTTTCATTGCCCAATATAGGTTTTATTCCTTCAATGAAATCCTCGTAAGACAAGCTTTGATGACATGTTGTAAAAGTATAATCTTTACTTTTTATTTGGTCATCATTCTTAAAATCATAGTATGCATCAATTAATGGAGTGTATACTTCTTCAAAGAGATTTTTACTATCCAATCGCCATAAAGAATTAGGTTCTTTAAAAAATACTTTTTCGCCAATTCTTCTGGCTAACTTTACATTTGGGCAATTATCAACCGTATGATTTTGTAAGCTACTCCATAATCTTGTATTTAATCGTTTAACACTACTTGAACCTAGCTTTGCAATGATTAAGGGATTTGTTGCAATTTCGGGAACTGTAATTTTTTCTTTGTCATATAATACTAATGCGATAACTTCCCACCAAGTATAATTTTTAACAAAAGATGTATAATCTTTATCTGTTTTAAATGTTTCATTCAAACTCCAGTCTTTAATAATTTGTTGAAGTTTAAATGTTTTTCCAGTTCCAGGTGGACCGTAAAGAATTTGATTTATAGATATTTTATTTAACGAGATATAATCAAGGTTGTTTTCTTTTATTGAATCTTCTAAATAGATTAAATTACCTTTAGAATCAAACTTTTCTTTTAAAAATTTGAGATAATTATTGTTGCCTAATATTGCTCTTGGTCTGTCACTTGACCGCCCTTCGCTGAATTTAGAAAAAGAGCTATTTTTATTGTAAATATTTTTTTTAATTTTTTTAATCTCATTTATAAAATCACTCACATTAATTATGAATAATTCAGAATTGAAATTATCTTTATATTTTGTTTCATATAAATCTAATTCATCAACAAGACGAGCATTTTTTGATCCAAACTGTTTTGAAAAGTAATTACTTATTTTGCCATCATTTAATATAAACCACTTAAGAAATTCGTCTTTTAAATCTATTAAATTCGAATTCAATTTTCCCTTTTTTACTATTTCAAAACCTTCTTTTTCTAATAGTTGAAAAGCCGGAGTATCTTTGCCACCTGAAAAAGTATGTGGATCGAGTTCTTCCCCTGTAGCGAAACGATTAGCAATACTAATTACTAATTTAGGAGGGTAGGGCTTACCTTCAAAAATTAGATCATATGTACTCGATTGTCTACTTGGCGTGACACCTTGTTGATTAATCTCATTAATTGCTTCAAGTATGTTTTCTTTTGTTATTTCTTGCATATTCTTTTATAATTGTACTATTATAATTACTATAAAACACATTCAAAAATCCCGATAACTTTCAAATTTTCAAGTTCATCATCCACCAATTCAATATCATTATAATCCATATTATAAGAAAGAGGTTTTAAAGTAATTGATTGATGACTCCATTCGTCATTTGTTGTATTCTTTTTACTGTGATATTCTTTAACCGTATAACCTGAACCAAAATCAGCATCTTGAATATTCATACTTTCCACTAACACGATCTTTCCATTTCTTGAACCGCCAAAATCTTTTTTAAACAAGCAATATGAACCATTTGGAATTATTTTATTCATGGATTCACCTTCAATTTTGCATACAAAATATCCTTCTTTTATCGCAATATTGAAAGGTAATTCAATCCAGTCAAAATCAGAGTGTATCTGTAAATCACTGAAATTTCCTGCGGCAGCAGTAATGTCCACTAAAGGAACAGAATTCACATAAGGCTTTACTTCTGTATATGGTAGTATTCTAAAAGGGATTTCACGTTTAAAAGTTTCAATATTATCCTTTAAATAATTTCTTAGACCTTCATTGCAAGCATAAATAAATGCCCCCTTAATTCCTCTGTACATTATTGTTTTGTAAATATTGATAATGTAAGCTCTTAAATCTTCTGGAGTTTTTATTCCATTTTTACCGTATTTGTCGAAATACATGTTTGCATCAACAACTATTTCTCCTGTACTTTTATCGTAGTCAATTTCTCGTCCAAATATTACTCCGGTATAATTCAAATCATAGCCTTGAACAGTATGAATTGAACCAACTTCATTGAAAGCATTAGGTGAATTTACCCAATCTTTTTCAGTCTGATTCCACTGAAATTGTAAGCCATCAATTTCAATATCTATAGCTTTTTTATCAGTTTTGGATGCCCATGGCCACGAGTATCCCGCTACCAATCGACTCAAACCATGAATCTTCTCTCTTTTGCCAAGTTCAGCATACAAGTCATTTAATGAATCAAAATTTAGTAATTCATAATTTTGAATTTTAAAAAATTCAGTCATTTTTCTTTTAGTATGAAGTAATTCGTCTACGAAAGAAATATAATTATTTCCGCCTTTAACTCGCATTTGGGAAGTCAATTGAAGATTGAGAGTATTAGTATCATTCAAAAGCCTATCAAAATGATTTTCATCAATGTCAGAAGGTTTTACTGATTGTGCGGAATCATAAAAGAAAATTTGGTTTTTACTATTAGCTAATATCCAGTCCAATTCATTTCCTGTATCATCTAAGCCTAGTTTTTGATTATTCTTTTTAAAAGCTCCCATCCAACCAATATTCTTGTATTGTCTCAATCGATGGGCTTCGTCCACGATCAACAAATCATATTTTTCTTTTAAATTAAATGTTTCAGATGGATTAATAATCATGGAAGGTTTCAAACCAGGGATTTTTCTGAAAACATTTTTCAATGATTCTCTCAAAGAAGTCATTGCTATAACCAAACCGATTTTGGCATTTGGATATTTTGATTGAAATGATCTTATGTAGTTTATTTCTCTTAATTCGTTATCATTGAATTCCTCCAAACCTGATTCCGAAACATCAGAATACAACAACTTTATTAAGTAAGTAGCAAGTATAGTTTTACCAGTTCCTGCACTTCCTTTGATAAAAATTCTGTTAGATTCTTTTATGCATAAACCGTTTAAAATTTCAAGTACTGAATTGTATTGATCTTCATTTAAAGCTTTGTATGGTGAATATTTAAAAAGTTCAGAATTTTCAATTTCTGCAAGTGATTTGCTTACAATTTTCTTTTCAATAAGTTTATTCCATATTTCTTTAAAAAGATCTTTGTATAAATCTTGTTGGTAGTAGTTGTGGTTGATTAATCCGTAATTACCATTTTGAAGTTGATAAGTACCTTCAGAAGTTATGTATTGTATTAAATTAGATTCAATATCTAAAGTTGCGGATTTATTGAATTTGTCACTTCCAATAATCGAAATTTTATTTAAAACACTAGACTTTTGAGGGTTGCTGAGATGATTTTTAATTCTACTGTATGCATTAGTAGATTCACCAACATAAGCAATACGTTGTGTTTCATTTTGAATAAAATAAACTAATGGCCATTGGTTTTTTACCCATGGATTTTGTTCTATTTTAAATAAGGCATTTTTGTTAAAATCATATTGTTCAGAAACCTCAATAGACAGTCCAAATGGTAAACTCATAGTTCGTTATATTTCTTAGCCGTCCCTTTTGCCTTGTCAACAGGATATTTTTGAGCATTGTTTTTAATCTTCTCTGAAACAATATCGAAAATATCTAAATTATGTTTTTCAGCAAGTAAAAAAGTAAAAGAAAGTATATCGGCAATTTCTTCTTTTAGGCGTTCTTTATTGATGTTTTCTACTTCATCATCTTTTTTCCATAAAAAAAGTTCATTTAATTCAGCTGCTTCAAGTGAAATAGCCAAAGCTAAATTTTTTGAGTCATGAAATTGTTCCCAGTCTCTATCATTTCTAAATTGAATTAATTCTTCGATGATTTTATTGTACTTATCCATAACATTTGTTTTGTATCAAATTAATTAAAAAATACTCATTAATCAAAGAATTAATTGATGTTTTAATATTTTCAAAACAGAGATTCAAATAGTTTTATCTCTTTCTTTTTAAAATAAATCTTAAAATAGAAAATTTTTGAATGGACTTTAATTTAACATTAGGTCATTCTTAAAATTGGAAAAATAAAGTTATATGTGGATCTCATAACAGTTCTTTTGTTGCAATTTGGATATATTAGTTTTATAAGTTCAGTTCACAAGCGGCATGCTCTCGCAAGTAGATGGAATTATGTGTTAATGAATTAAAAATCAAAGCAATATTATATGCCCGTAATAAGTAATTCTACTTCTTATTTTTTAATTGCCAAATTTTTAATTTACCATTTTTTTCTTTTTTCTGACCAAGTATTCTACCAAATAAAAGGTTATAAAAGATATTATTTTCAACAGTATCTACAAGATCAATTGTTTCAAGACTTTCTGTTAAATTAATAAAAGGTTGCCCTAATGAAATTAGTCTTGTATTAAGATTGCCTAATACAAGAGATTTATTATAATATTTATTAAATAAAGTAACCTTCGTACTAATTAAATTATTTGAAGAGAGTAAAGAATTAAGCAAAGCTTCACTTATTGAAATGTTTGCTTGATTTACTAGGAATTTACAAATAAACGATTGCAAATTACGATCCTTGATAATAAAACTTTCATCTATGGTTTTAATGATTTCCAATTTGTCCCCATCTATAAAAACTCTTGAATTCATTATATCTAATAAAATAGTACTTGTAAATGGCAGTTCATTAATTAATTTAAAAAAATCTTCCTTATTCAATTCCGAATAAATTTTAATTAAGCTTTCATGATCATTAATAATACCAGTGAAATTTTCAACTGAAAAAGGAATTACTTTATTTTTAATAAGAATTTCGATTTTTTCAATTTCGATTTTCTCAAGCTGAGAATATTCAAAATTAAAAGGAATTACAGCGACCAGGATATTAAAACTTTCAATAGAAATTTTACTATTTATTAATTTTGTGATGAAAGATATTTTGACCTCTTCATCATTTTCTGTTATATTTTCTTTTGAAAGGATATCAAATACCTCTTGCTGATTTAAATAATTTACCAATACATTATCAATTGATTTAAACTCTTTAAAATAATCGAGTATATTTTGCCACGAAACCTTTATTTTATTATTATTAAAAAATACTGACCAAAGAGTTTTCTCTTTTATATCTATAAGTCTACTTATTAAAGTTTCATTCTTTTCAATTAATTGAATTTCCAATTCAGGTGGGACAACTAATTCATTCAAAATTTTTAAAATACTTTGCTCAGACTCATTTAAATTATTCTCAAATTGAAATAATACACACTCAAGATAATATTCTATTTCATAATCAATATATGCATTTAACTTCTCACATCCTGAATTTGCAATTAATGTATAATTTGCTAAATTTAATTCTTCCAGATCAACATCATTTTTTTTGAAAGTAGAAATCATTAATTTAATCATGTCAAAATTGATTTCATAAAGATTGTTTTCATAAATGAAATTTAATAATTGAATGTTTTTTTTATCAAATATCAGTCTCTCAAACTGAACTTTTTCATCTTTAAGAAACTGTTCTACTTTTGTTTTAGGAGTATTATCATCAAAATAAATCGGCGCTAAGGATTCTGAATAATTTAAAAAATTAAAAATTGAGTTGTCTATGTTTAATTCCTTAATTCTTGAAAGTGTAATATTTGCAAAGAATAATCTTAAATATGTTGATTTTTTTTCAAATGAGTATTCTGTTTTATTTTGTAAATAATTAAAAATGTTTGTCCATGCATTTGTAAGATTTTTAATAAAAGTATTTTTAGCTGGGTCATTGGCATATTCTAAATATTCATCGATGAATGAGATTGAATATTTTGTTTCATTTTTTAATACATTCATAATTTTCATTATTTCAATTGATTTGTTATTTTCAATAAGATAATCCATTAAAGAAAAATTCAATATTTCCTTTCTATAAAAATAAGCATCATCAATTTTGCTCAATATACTGTTAAACTCATTGAGTTTTACATCAAAGGTTAACGGTTTTGAGTTAAAACTTAATAAGAAATCTCTATCCTCTTTTGATAAATTTCCATCTTGTCTTGAAATATAATGCTCATAATCTTCATCTATATATCCGACTTTAGTTAAAAAATTAATCAAATCATAGTTCTTTACTTTTTTCTCAACTTCATCTACTTTTAATGTATTCTCATATTCTGATTGTCGGTCTGTAAAATAACTGCTACTTTCAAATTCAGCAAGTAGTTCTGATAGTTTCTTTGAATTTAAGGACTTGATTTTATTTTGGTTAAATTCTTCTTTAAGTCTAAGTTCTTCATTTTTCTTAAAAGCTTTATTTGCAATTACTTCTAATCTTTGTGAGTAATTTATAGAAGGATGTACAGCTTTTTCGATTTCATTAAAAGGCAAGTGTATAGAGTGATTATTTGTACTATACCAATAATAAGTTATTGGATTAGTCTCGGTAAAATTTTTAAAATTAGAATCACTCACTAAATCAGAGGGACTTACTTTATCGGAATTTAATGTTACACTAATGACTCCATGGCTATTTCTTTTATTTACTATTTCAAGAAACTTTGCTACATATAGCATTCGCAATTCTTTAGAGTTAGATAGCATCTCCTTATTTGCCAAATCAATTTGTTGTTCAAAAGTCTTTGTTTCTTCTTCTATTGTTTTTATTGTATTCTCTATAATTTTAATCTTATTTTTTAACAATTCGTAGACATATCCTTTTTGATTATTTAATAAATCAAAATCTGTTGGTTCCACGTTTTTGTAAACCATCATAGCGAAAAGTTTTTTCTCGTCTATACTTTCATTAAGAATATTTTTATAGACTTTATATTCATTTGCAATAGATATTATAACTCTCATATCACTTAAATAAAGAGAAACTTTTTCTATGAAATTTTTGAATTCTCTCTTTTCTTTTACGTTTTCAATGGATTCAATTTCATTATTAAATCTTGTAATAAGTTCAATTGCAGAATTCGTATAGTTTATTATCGGAACGACTGGTAATATGAAATCGAAGAATTTAGTTCGTTCATTTTGTGTAAAAATATCGTCAATAACTGCGTATACGAAAGTTATTTTCCCTTTTTCTTTAATGGGCTCATAGTTGTTAATCAGAAAATTAATTTCTCGCAGTTTTATATAGATCTCAGTATTATTGAATCTATCTAAATCTTCAAAAAATACTACATCAATAGGGTTTTTTTCAAAAAAATATAAAATTTCATCAATTTCATTCTCAAAATTTATTGTTGCTTTTTCATGTTTACTTTCTACTTCAGCATCATTAAATTTAAATTTTGTCATTTTAAAATTGATGAAAAAATCATAGATTTTAAATACAATAGATATAAGACCAACTAAAGTGATTATACTATATATTCCATTAAAGAATGATGAATAGAAGTCTAGGCCTAAGGCAAATATTAAAGAATTTAATAAACTATTATTTATAAAGTACAAAACTGAAATCAACCAGCAGAAAAATAAGAAAGCATTAAAGCCTACATATTTATGGTTTACAATTCTTTTAAATCGAGACTCTGGAACTTTACTAGGATGAACTTTATAAAAGAGTTGTTTTAATATACAATATTCTAATTTGGAAGTGATTTTATCATCTTTGATAAATTTATCATCAAATGTTGCTAATGATATATCAATATATCTAAGATTATTTTTATGCTTAAATGTTTTTATTATTGATGTTTTTCCAGATCCATACGGACCAGATAAAGCGACATTAAAAATATCATTATCGTTTATTGCTTCTTTAAGTAATTGCGAGTGTTTATCTTGGTTTTCATTTAAAAGTTTTGCTGAAAATCCTTCAACAGTATTATTTGTTGTTTTTTCAAATGCTTTTTGTGCTTCTTTTATTAATTTTAAAATTATAATATTGTCAATTAAGAATTGATTTACATCTGATTTAAAATTCTTTAGTTTCATTATAATTTTTTTCTTCATAACTTTTTTTTCTATATTCTTTTTATTTGTATTATAATAGGGTATAAGCATAATGTAGAATCTAACTTTGTAATGGTTGAAATAACGACAAAAAAGAATCTTTAATTAGCACTAAAATAGAGCTTTATATTGATTTAAGAATATAAATTACAAGTAATATTCTAATAGATTGTTTATTAAAATAGATATAATTATTAATTTAAGTTAATTTTATTTTTTTTTATAAATAATAAAGAGTTAGCTGCGGAAATACTATGATACCTTTTTATAAAAAAGGTTGACAATAAAAGTGCCTATCAAACCAAGTTTCCTACTCTTGACAGAAGAGTAAATCCTTTTGCACCTGGGTTCGGTACAAAAGCTTGTGGCGGATAGCGGCCCCGAAGTCTCGGGATCTCCTAATAAAAAAAAACGAGACCCTCTCTAAAAGAAACATCTCGTTTTATATTTTTATTCTTCAATACTACTTAAAATCGTTTTTGGGATTTCGGCGAAGGCTTCGTAGGAGTAAGGCTTAATGAGATAGCCTTTTACGCCCAGTACATCGCATTTTTGTTTGTAAGAAGGGTTTATGCTCGTGGAATAGACAAAGCAGGGAATGTTTTTGAGGTCGTTGTGGTTTAAAATTTCCTGCAGGGCTTCGATGCCGTTGAGTATGGGCATGTTAATATCGGTCAGGATCACGTCGGGGTTTTCGTTGGCCGCATTTTTTAGGAAATGGAGCAGTTCTTCGCCATTGGCTACGAGGCTCACTTTCGCAAAACTGGGGTTGTTGTTGAAGATTTCAGAGATTACATCGGCATCGTCTTCGTCATCTTCGGCAATTATGATATGAAGGTTTTTTTGCGGCATTTTATACAATTGGAAAGTAAAGATTAAAAGTTGTTCCTTCGTTCAGTGTACTTTCGACAGTGATGTTTCCGGAATGGTTTTCCATTATCCTTTTACAGATCGCCAGGCCTATACCGTTTCCGGAATATTCGTTTCGGGCATGCAGGCGCTGAAAGATCGTGAAAATTTTAAGCAAATGGCTTGATTCCATTCCAATTCCGTTGTCTTTGATCTGAATCTTGACAAATTTAGTGTTTTGTTGCGGAACTTCAACATCTGCGGCATCGGCTTCCAAAATTTGTATAACAGGCGGGATGTTTGTTTTGCTGTATTTAATGGCGTTCGAAATCAGGTTGGCGAAAAGCTGGCGCATTTGCACTCTTGACGCTTTTATAACGGGCAGGTTTCCGGTTTTGATCTTGGCATTTTTATCGGTGATAATGACTTCGAGATCTTCGATAACTTCGGTAATAACGGCGGCCAGATTGACTTCGCCGCGTTCTTCCTGTTTGGTATGCGACGAATATTGCACCAGATCGTCTACGAGCGAATTGAGACGCAAGACAGAGAATTTGATGATGTTCATGGACTTGGCATCGATTTCGGTCAGATAAGTGCCGTCAATTTTGCCGTTGTGCATGACAATTTTCCGAAGCGGTTCTTTTAAATCGTGCGAGATCACGTGTATGAATTCTTCGAGACTGCTGTTTATTCGGTTCAATTCGTTGATTTTTCCTTCGAGTTCTGCCTGATGCTGGATCAACGCTTCTTCGTGTTTTTTCTTCTCGGTTAAATCAATCACTACGATTCCGATCGCGTCTACAGAAGGTTCAAGATCGGTGAGGGAAATATAGGCCGGAAAAGTAGTAGGGGAGCCGCCATCACTTTTAAAAAGGATTTCGTGCGTGCCAAGACCCAATTTTAAGCCTTCGATAAGCGTGGCAAATTGCGAAGGGTTGTCGAAAAATTCCTGTAGGTAATTCCCAATGATTTTTTCTGAGGGCGTATTGACCAGTTTTGCAAAATAATCGTTGCAATATAAGATCAGGCCGTTTTTGGCGATACTTAGTGCGCCCTGTCTGAATTTCTCGATCAGGAGTCGGTAGGTATAATCGGCTGTTTCCAGTGAGTACAGCTGTGGTGTTCCGTTGGTGTTGACCACAAGGGCATCAACATCTCCTTCTTTTATGGCATCAATGATACTGTTTGATTCGTAAAGCTGTTGCTTTAACGATTCAATTTCTGCCAATAAGGAGTCAATATTTTTATCGTTTACTATCAAATTCTATTCACTTAAATTAAGTATTCTCAATACCTTTTCCTTATCTGACAAATCGCCTAAAATGATTCGCCGTGGAGCGGGCTGTATTTTTATTAAAGTTGGGATCGCTACAATTTGATGTATGACGGCCTGTTCTGTATCCCGGCTGATATCTATGATTTCGAGTTCATAGTTTTCGCGGAGGTGCTTGTCGCATATTTTGCGTAAATTTTCGATAGCATGTCCTGATTTAACAGACATACCCGAAACAAAAAGCATGAACTTATGTTTGGTTGTACTTGCCCCATCAGCTGAATTATCCATTTTTTTAAATGTTTACGGGTTTAATATTAAGCCCTACAAGTACTCTTTCCTCATTCGAAAGATCGCCAATGATCTTGCGAATAGGTTCGGGAAATTTTCTGACTAAGGTTGGTACCGCCAAAATCTGATCACCTTCGGCCAATTGGGGATTTTTCAGCAAATCGATAATTTCGATGCTGTATTTCCCTGCCAGGTGTTCTTCTGCGTACTTTTTTATATTTTCAAGCGCCTTGATCGATTTTGGTGTTTGACCTGCTATATAGAGCAGTAACTGCCATTCGGCTACGACTTCTTTTTTCATCTTGTTGTTATTTTTTCTTAGAAAATGATGCCTGTAATTCTTCTGTGGCTTTCAGGGAGCTTAATTCTTCCTGTGCCGATTCGAATTCGTTTCTAAGTGCTTCTATATTGGCTTCGAGAACTCTACGTTTGCGCTCAATTTCTCTGTCTTTACGACTAATTTCGTTCTGAAGCTTAATATCAGATATTGATTTTTTAAACTTTTGAGTTTGTCTTGCAGTACCGGTCAGTATTCCATTGGGACCTAATTCTACATCCAGCAATTCGATTCCTTTACTGGTAATCACAAATTCCCTAACCTGATTGGAATGTCCCATTCCTCTCGCTTTGATAATAAAGATCCCGCGGTTTCTTTCGCCAATGCCTTCCATATCGCGCACCGTGATCCAGGTATCGACTAATGACGATACGGATTCTTCAGCCAAATCGGGTCTGAAATTGTCGGTTTGTTTATTTAAAGACGTAAAAAGAGCGGTTATATTGTGTGCTTTCAGCATATCAATAAGCCTAACCAGCATCGAACGTACTTCGTGTTCGCTTCCTACCGTGATCAAATTACTGATAGGATCAATAATGATGGTAGTGGGCTGAAACTCTTTAATTAGTTTTCTAAGCGTTAGCAAATGCAATTCTAGTCCGTTCAATGAAGGACGCGAAGAATGGATCTGCAAAATTCCTTTTTTAATGTGTTTTTGAAGATCAATACCAATCGATCTCATATTACGCACCAATTGCTGTGGCGATTCTTCGAAGGCGAAATAGATTGTTTTTTCGTTCTTTTCGCATTGTTCATTAGCAAAATAGCAGGCTACGGTTGTTTTGGCTGTTCCTGCTGTTCCTGAAACCAGGATATTGCTGCCGCGGAAAAAGCCACCGCCATGAAACATATCGTTTAAGCCCGGAACTCCCGTCGAAACAACATCAGAACTGACTTCGTTATCGAGTTTTAAAGACGTAATAGGCAATACTGAAATTCCTTCTTCGTCAATCAAAAACGGATATTCGTTGGTTCCGTGTGTAGATCCTCTGTATTTTACGATTCGGAGTCTTCTCGTCGAAACCTGTTCGATAACACGATGATCGAGCACGATAACGCAGTCTGAAACGTATTCTTCCAAGCCCTGACGCGTTAAAGTTGCTTCGCCGCGTTCTCCGGTAATGATTGCGGTTACGCCTTTGGCTTTAAGCCAATGAAATAAACGTCGCAGTTCGGCTCTCAGGATCGCCTGATTGTCCAGACCTGCAAATAAGGATTCAATGGTATCCAATACCACACGTGTTGCTTTTATAGAATCGATAGCATAGCCTAATCGGATGAATAAACCATCGAGATCGTATTCGCCTGCTTCTTCAATCTCCGACCTTTCGACGCGCACATGATCGACCACGAGTTTTTTATCTGCTTTTAGCTTTTCGAGGTCAAAACCAAGTGATTTAACGTTGAGCGTAAGGTCGTCTGAGGGTTCTTCAAATGACATGAAGACTCCAGGTTCGTTATAATCTGTAATTCCTTTAATTAGGAATTGCATTGACAATAATGTTTTTCCACATCCAGCACCGCCACAGATTAAAGTAGGTCTCCCTTTTGGAAAACCTCCATCTGTAATTTCGTCAAGGCCGTCAACTCCCGTAGGCGTTTTTGGAAATATGAAACTATGTGATTTTGTTTTTTTCTGCACTTTAATATAAATAACTGTTTACTCAAATATACGTTTTCTGACAGAATTAATGATTGGTTTTTATTAAAGATTTAACAGATGTTTGAATTAAATTCGAATAATTCAGGGATAATAAGGGTTTTGATTGCTTTATAATTGGAAATGAAGTTAAATTTATGAGATTGCTGATGGATGTGAAATGGGGATTATGTAAGATGTATGTGGAAAGATGTAAAGTTGGTTGTTTTGTAAGATGCTAGAGGCAAGATGAAAGAGACAAGAAACAAGAAGCAAGAAGCAAGAATATAGAATATAGAATATAGAATATAGAAAATGGAATATAGAAAATGAAATGGAAAAAGGAAAATAGAAGAAAGAGGCAAGAAGGTAGGTTTGAAATTTAAACTCTGATTTATAAGCGGTTTAAGAAATAATCTATTTTTAGAAATAATCTAATATGAAAACTGCTGCTTAAGTTGAACCTGAAACTTGAAACGTGAAGAAAAAACAGAATATCTTTATAAAATATAAGAAAATATTTATAGTATTGTAAGAAAAAAGATTTGAAGGAAATTGATATATATGAAACGAGCTTGTCAGTAGAAAATGCTATTGTTCAATATCTTTTTGAGAGTGCAGGGCAGAGGAAGGTTATTAAGGCTGTTCAGTATTTGGGTTTTGAGACTAAGAGCGGTCAAAAGTTATATAATTTAGGTTTTGGTGATTATGACTTTGAAACTAAAAGTATATCTGACAATGAAAACTCTAATAATGGAGACATGAGAACCGTGTTTAATACGGTATTAAATACTGTGCCTAAATTTTTTAAGGATAATCCGGGATTTCCTATTTATGTTCAGGGTAGCGACAGTTCCCATTTATTTGAAGAAGAATGTAGAATTTCATGCTCGAAGAAGTGTAGTGACACTTGTAAAAATAAAGGCAGAAGAATAAGAACGTATACATACTTTGTTGATAAGAACTTTGAAGAACTTTCAAAAGAGTATATTTTTTTTGGATTTGATGAGGCCAAAAAAGGCTTTGTTAGATATGTGCCTAAAAATAAATACATTGCTGTATTGGTTTATAAAAAATAAATAGATAATTTTGTATTAATAATCAATTAAATATGAGGATTATGAAAAAAGAGAAGATGGAGAAAACAACAAAAATCATTTCGATGTCTACTGCGACTAAGAAAAAGATTTCTAAAGTTGCTGAAGAGATAAATGGCCGAAATTTATTCACAGAAAAAATTGAACTTGCTAAAAAGACCCTTGAAAATTTAAAAGCGTTACCCATTTAAATTTGTCATCATAATAATATAAAAAAAAGCGATCTAATAGGTCGCTTTTTTTATGAAGAAAATTATAGTCCCAGTCCCAGTCTCATTCTCATTGTAAACTGCAACTGAATACTGCGACCGAACCTGAAACCTGAAACAAAAAAACAAAACCAAAAAAACGAGACCATTTCCCTAAAGAAACAATCTCGTTCAATCAACTTAAAAAAATCAGAATAATTATCCGTGTGCTGCTACAGAAACTTCATTCCATTCATTCCAGGTGGCTAGTTTTTGTTCGTAGGCTTGTTTGGCGAATGGTAAAGCTACTTTTCCTAAGAATAGGCGTAAAGGAGGGTTTTGGGCTTCGACTAGTTTGATGATGGCCGGAACGGTAGCGCTTGTCTGTCCGAAAGTGTCGGGATCATGTCCTTCTGCAATGGCTTTTTTAAGTCCGTCGTAAGCTTCAATTTTTTCGCTGTTGAATCCGTTACCCCAGATATCGGTGAAATAACCGTTTGGTTCTACTAAAGTCACGTTGATTCCGAATTGTTTTACTTCCTGAGCTAAAGTTTCAGTAAGACCTTCAACCGCAAATTTAGAAGCATTATATAAGCCAATCATAGGTAAAGTAGCGATTCCTAAAATAGAAGAAACCTGAATAATATGACCGCTTTGTTGTTTTCTCATGATTGGTAAAACGGCTTGTGTTAACCATAAAGTTCCGAAGAAATTGGTTTCGAATTGTGCTCTTGCTTCTTGTTCTGAAGCTTCTTCAACTGCACCGTTTAAAGCGTAACCTGCATTGTTGATCAGGATATCAATAGTCCCGAAATGTTCGTGTACTTTTTCTACTACTGCTAAAGATTCTGCGCGATTGTTTACGTCTAGTTTAAGAGGTAAAATGGCATCTCCGTATTGTGCTTTTAAGTCGGCCAGGGTGTCGATATTTCTTGCTGTTGCAGCTACCTTGTATCCTTTTGCTAAAAATGCTTCTGCCCAGGCTCTTCCGAATCCTTTTGATGCTCCTGAAATTAAGATTGTTTTCATGATAATTGTGAGTTTTTAATTGTGAGTTGTGAATTGCTTTGCGAATGATTTTAAACACATAGAGACATAGTTTTACTTTGGCTTAAAAAGGATGTGGAAAGAAACTAGTTTCTCACACATAGCTAATGTGTTTTTTAAATAAATGAAATGTCTTTTGTGCGTTTGCAATGCCTATGATTCTATGTGTTTAAATTTTTATTTATTTCTATTGTTACCTATTAATCTTAGCGCCTTAGCCCCTCAGAACCTCAGAACCTTTAAAAAGTGACCGATAGGTCATTTTTTAAACAAAAAAAAATTAGAGAGTGTTTTCCTCTATGGTTTTTTTGAGGGTTTTTATGATGATTTGCATTTTATCGTTATTGCCTGACATTCTTGAAATTAGGTGACCGCCTTCCATCATGGCGAATATTACGGTGGCAAAATCTCCGGCGTTCCAATCAGGTTTAAATTCACCGTTGGTTATTCCTTTTGTGATGCTGTTTTCTAATAATTGCTGATTGTATTTTATGCCCTGATTGATTTTTTCTTTTACAACAGGGTTGGTGTCATCGGCTTCTGTTCCGAAATTCAATAACGGACAACCTCCGGTTAGGGGCGGGTTTACCGCATTACTGAAAAAATCGATATAGGTGAATAGTTCTTCTTTGGCTGTTTTGCTTTGGCTGATTTTTGCCATCAGTTTATCGCCTAATACTTTCATATTATGATCTACGGCAGCGCAGGCTAGAACTTCTTTATTTTCAAAATGAACGTACATGCTTCCTTTGGACAATTTGGTCGCTTCCATAATATCGCTCATAGAGGTTGCTGCGATCCCTTTTGTGTTAAAGATGGGTGCTGCTTTATCGATGATGAATTGTCTGGTTTCTTCTCCCTTTGCCATGATAGCTTTTATTTTACTCTGCAAATATATGACCGATTGGTCAGTTACGCAAATTTTTTATGATTTATTTGTGATTGTTATAGGTGAGATGTGAGATGTGAAATGTAAAATGGCACACGGATGACGCGGATTTAGGCGGGTTTGGGTGAAATGCTTAAAAAAAGATAGCCACGAATTCACGAATGATTGCGCATAATTTTATTCTCTCGCAGATTAGACAGATTTGCAGATTAATTATGGCTTAGTATTTGTCTAATTTTGCAAAATAATTCGTGAATTCGTGGCTATTTTTCACCGCATAGATAATCTATTTAATCGGTGCAATCTGTGGCAAAACTTATCAAAAAATAATCTTTGTAAACCTGTTAAATCGTTCAATCTGCAGGCAATTTCTGCTATAAGTAAAATCAATAGTAGTTTGTTAAGTACTTCTTATTCTAATTATTAGTGATGTAGAGTTAAATTGTTTCTTTAATGTTGTTTTTCGTTTAAATCTTATTGGGTTTGCTAACGTATTTGTTGCCTTTTATGAAAAATCTCCAGGGCAAAAAAGCGTCTTCCTGTGCGTATGCGACACCTACTCTTGGGGTTGCGGCTATGTCATTTTCTGAATATCGGATGCCGTGGTCTTCAATCCAGATTTCTTCTCCGTCTAAATCTTTTTGATTAAAAGTCTTGTCAATTCCCAAAGCTTTAGCTGCAGAACCGGGACCTGATGAAATAGCGCTTTTGATGATCGGCATATTGCGTCGTAACTCCATTGTTTCTGTGCCAATCAGGGGCTCAATAGCCCGTATGAGCACGGCATGCGGTTCGTTTTTAACGGAAGTTACGATATTAAACAAATGATGAATGCCATAACAAAGGTATACATACGAGACGCCGCCTTCACTGTACATGATTTCGGTTCGGTTGGTGCGTCGTCCACCGTAGGCGTGTGAGGCTTTGTCTATTTCGCCGAAGTAGGCCTCGGTTTCGACAATTACGCCTGCTGTTATTTGACCTTGGATTTGAGTAAATAGCACTTTTCCGAGCAAATCTTTGGCCAGAAAAAGGACATCCTGATGGAGATAATAGGATAGTGGTAATTTCAAAATGACTTAATTTAATACTTTAATATATTGTTTTTAATTGTCTGTTTGTTATGATTTTAATTTTAAAATTTGTATTTTTTTTAGAGACGTTGTTTCTAAAATAACATGATTTATAATTGTACTCATAAAATTAAAAATAAAGAAGCTCAATTTTTTTAATTGAGCTTCTTTATGAAATAAATTTCATATTTAATTGTTGCGTAAGGCATGGGATAATTCTTGTTTTGTCATGTTGGATCTGCCTTTGATTCCAACTTTCTTAGCTTCCTGATACAGATTTTGTTTGGTTCTGTCTGCGTAGTCGCTTGCTTTACCGCCTCTTTTTTCGGCTCCCTGACTATTGGCTATTCGCGCAGATTTTTGTTTACTGTAACCTTTATCGCGCAGTGCTTCGTATTGGTCCTTATCTTTAACTTGCGGACCCGGAGTTTTTCCTGGCATAATGTTTTAATTTATAATAGTTGTATTAAGTTCTCGTTAAGCATCGGATGTGTCTTTTTTATCAAAATCTTCATCTGAATAATCCTTAATTTCTTCGTCTAAAGCGTTATCAAGATCTCTGTCGAGCTCCGGTTCTATGTCCTGTTTTACTTTTTTACCTTTCTTTCTAATGACAGAATGGATTAATTGTTTTTCGGGGTGAAAATTGCGATCCTCCAGACCGAAATCTTCGTTGATTTCTTTTGGCATAATCTAAGTTTTTATGATGTATTAATTATCGATTCACGTGAACTGATTTTCTAGTCTCTATATTTGACTTCTCGTTACTTCTGGCAGAAGTCGACTTGTTCTCCGGTTTTTTAGCAGATGTTCTGGAACTATCTTCAACGTTGCTTTTATGATTTGAAATATTCATCTCATTTCTTTTTAAAGATTACTATATACAAATTTAAAAACGCGTGCTAAGCAAAGGTTATACTTTTTTTAGTTTTAATTATATTATTATCAGAAGGTTAAGAAGTTTTATTTGTTCTTTAAAGGTACTTTTTTTCTTTTTGAAGATGATGCATTTTAAGTCATTTACTAAATTTCAGGTTTCAATTTATAATATGAAACGGACTTCATTTACAATTTGTTTTTTTTAATTCAATTCCGTCATAACTTTATACTGTTCTTAATTTCTTGAGAATTTGATTTGTGTTTTATCAGGGTGTTTTCTGGAGTCTTAATTCAACAATTTAAAAAATAGATCGTATGGCTGTTCCTAAAGAGTTATATAATGCCAAATTCGTTGATTATATAGAATCACTTAAGATTTTATATTTAGTAGACGACAAGTTTAAAATGATTTGCGATGACTATTGTACGAGTAGGCTGAAAGCTGAAAAGTTTAAGAAGAAATTCGAAAAGTATTTTCAAAACAAACTCGAATGTGAGAATTTATCAAAAGAATTAGAGGATGAAATATTGATTTATCTTATCCGGAAGGGATAGAAGTTGTGAAATTTTAGAATGTAAAGGAAAGAGGAAAGAGGAAAGAGGAAAGAGGAAAGAGGAGAGAGGAAAGAGGAGAGAGGAAAGAGGAAAGAATAAAGAGGAAAGAATAAAGAGGAAAGAATAAAGAATAAGAAAAAAAAATTAGAAATCTAAAGTCTAGAGTCTAGAGTCTAGAATCTAAAGTCTAAAGTCTAAAGTCTACAATCTACAATCTACAATCTAAAAGTCTAAAGTCTAAAGTCTAAAATCTAAAATCTAAAATCTACAATTTACAATTCTCTGGCTTTCTTATAAAAGGGGCGAAAAATTATATCAAAATAGTATCTTTGTATTTTCCAGGAAAAATTATACAAATAAAAATGAATCCAGATTTGAATTCTTCACTCGCATTAGATTTTTTGAATACATTAAAAACGGAAACAGCAGTTTCGCATAAAAAGCTTGAGAGCTTACCTATTTCTTCCTGTATTTTGTCGCCAGACATGAAAATGAATGATTATGCACACTATTTACGGTTGATGTATGATGTTCATTATGATGTAGAGGAAAAAATTTTTCCCTTACTTGCTGACCTTAAAATAGATTTAAAAGAGAGAACAAAAAAACATTTAATTGAGCAGGATCTCAATTTTCTTCGCTATAAAACAAACTCTCCAACTCCCGTTTTCCATACAGAGAATATTTCGATTCCGTTTGCGCTTGGCATCTTATATGTTGTCGAAGGTTCGACTCTCGGTGGCCGATTTATTTTAAAAAATCTAGAGACGATTGACGGACTTGATCAGGGAAATGGAGTTGCCTATTTTACAGGATATGGCAATAAAACCGGAAGTCAATGGAAATTGTTCCTGAACTTTTTAACCGATTACGAAGAACAATTCAATTGTAAAGCTGCCATTATTGAAGGTGCAACTTATGCTTTTGACTGCATCTATAACCATTTTCTTCTTATAAAAAATGAAAATTAAAGATATTGTTAATCGCGACATTGTCACGTTAACGAACTGCGAACATGAACCAATACATATTCCGGGTAGCATTCAGCCTCATGGTTTTTTGCTAGGACTTACTCTAAATTGGACAATTGATTTTTGTTCTGCCAATATTGCTAATTATATTGATGCAGTGTATCAAGATGTAATTGGAAAAGATTTTAGCGCCATTTTTGGACTTAAAGCGCAGGAAGAAATTACCACTTATATAAATGACGATGAAACCCAGTTGATTTTTCCTTTAGAAATTGATCTTTTGCAAAAATCTTTTAAGCTAAGCATTCATAAAAGTCATGATATTTATGTTTTAGAAGCCGAACCGTATTTTGAAAGCCGTGAACAGATTGCTGAATTGTATTCTCAGACCATACATTTTATTACCAGCATGAACACCACAAAAACGTTGCAGGAATTGTGTGCGCTTGTGGCGAAAAGAACGCGCGAAGTTACAGGCTACGACCGCGTTATGATTTATCGTTTTGATAAAGATTATAATGGAGAGGTTTATGCCGAAGATTGCCGTGATGATTTAGAACGTTTTTTAGGCCTTCATTATCCGCACACTGATATTCCGGCTCAGGCAAGAGAATTGTACCTCAAAAACCAGCTGCGTTTGATTGTTGATGTCGGTTACGAACCCGTTCCGATTTTTACTGTTGATGATGTGGCAAATAAAAATCTGGATTTAAGTCTTTCGATTTTAAGAAGCACTTCGCCCATTCATGTGGAATATCTGCAAAATATGGGAGTGGGGGCAACGCTTACCATTTCCCTTATTCACCATGGACGTTTATGGGGACTAATCGCCTGCCATCACTATTCTGCTAAAAATATTTCTCCAGAAACCCGCCTTGCAGCAAAACTTCAAGGAGAATTTATCAGTTCACAGATTGATTTGCGCCAATCGACAGACGAATACCTGATCGCGCAAAAAACAGCGCTTGCATTGGAACATTTGACAGGCTTAGATTTGCCTTTAAATCCAGAATCATTCGCCACTATTATCAGTGATCCTGAATTATTAAATCTCTGTAATGCAGCAGGGGTTTCAATTTGTGTCGGCGGTACCATTTACAAACATGGTATAACGCCTTCAGATCATCATATTAATATCATCAGCGTTCAAATTAAGGCAATTGCCAAAGAAGATACCTTTAACACGAATAGATTGATTGACTATGTTCCGGAACTGGAAACGACGGCTGACGCCGCTGGAATAATTTACCATTCTCTCGGTGGCGGTAACAGCATTATTTGGTACAGGCCTGAAACATTATCTGAAATCAACTGGGGAGGCGATCCAGAAAAAGCCATTATAAAAGACAGCAAAGGCCTTCATCCAAGAAATTCTTTTAATATTTGGAAACAGATTGTTAAAAATCAAAGCAGTGTTTGGCTGCAGCCCGAAATATATACTGCGGCAAGTTATGCTCATGTTCTTCACAAAGAGATTATTTTATTGATGCTGAGCGAGGAAGAGGAAAAATACCGAAAGCAAAGCAACGTATTAAAAGAAACCAACGCTGAATTGGAAAATATCAACTGGATCAGTACGCATGATTTGCAGGAGCCTTTGCGAAAAATTCAGCTTATTATTTCTAAAATGCTTTCTGAAATGGACAAGGTATCTCCACAGTCTATTTTTGACTCGTTACAGCGCGTGTCAAACTCAGCAAACAGAATGCAGATATTGCTACAGGATATTTTAAAATATACCCGTATAAGATACACCAAAGAGGCACTGCAAAAAGTGGATCTTAATGCAATTATGGAGGAAACTCTTGACGAAATGAAAGAAGTTATTACTGAAACTGGTACGGTAATCGAGTATGAAACTTTGCCTGAAATTCATGGTATTGATTTTTTAACGAAACAGTTATTTTCGAATATACTTCAAAATTCAATAAAATATGCTGATAAGGAACGCGGACCGGTTATTACGGTTACAGCCTCGAAAGAGCCGGAACCTTACCAGCTCTCGGATACCATTTTTTGTCATTGGATTTCTTTTGCTGACAACGGAATTGGTTTTGAACAAGAATATGCAGTATCGATTTTTAAAATATTTACAAGACTACATAATCAGGAACAATATACAGGTGCGGGAATAGGTTTGGCATTATGTAAAAAAATCATGCAGGCTTTTGGAGGTACAATTCGTGCCGTCGGAAAACCTGGGGAAGGCACCGTAATAACCATTTATTTTCCGTGCGATCATCTTAATACGGTATTGACATAAAAAAATGTAAAAAGCTCCTGATATAGGAGCTTTTTTATTGATTGGAAATTTACTCTATGAGGTCTGACGTATTTTTTAATGCCCTTTGATGTTCTTCTTCCAATAAAAATAAACCGTACAAACAGTGGTCAAAACTAAAATCCATAAAATGGGACTGCTAAAAAAACTTTGATAACTTCTGCCATTTGGAATTTCAACAAAAGGAACTGTGATCATAACATCCAATAACAAAGCTGTTCCGGATATTAAAATCCCAGTTGTAATGCCATTCGTTTGATATTCTTTTTTATAATAAAAAAACTGAGCCGCCAGAAAAGCATAAAATGAAATACAGATCATGACAATGAAAGCCTGCCAGTAAAACGAATCCTTGATTACTGGAATACTTCCCAAAACATAGAAAGACAAACTAACACAAGTCCAAACGAATAAACCTGATAACACTCCTCTCAAATAAATCATTCGATTTAATTTTGAGGTACAGTCTGATTCCAAACTCCGGTTTTGGCCGTTTCTAAAGCATAAGAGGAGAAATCTTTGGCTTTTCTTCCTAAAACCTTTTCGATATCATTGGTTATTGATGAATTTCGGCCATCTAAAACTTGTTCAAATAAATAATTTACAAGCCAAATATGATCCTCCGGAACCTGATATTCTCTCAACATCTGGATATATTCTTCTAAAGTTAAAGACTGAAAAGCGATTTCTCGATTGGTAGCTTTTGCAATTTCGGCAATAACTTCTTTGAAAGTTAATAATCCTGGTCCGGTAAGTTCGTAGGTTTGTCTGTTGTGTTTATCATCTAAAATCGAAGCAACGATGACATCAGCAATATCGTCAGCATCTGTAAAAGGTTCTAATGCTTCGGCTCTTGGTAATGCAACGTAACCTGTTAGTATTGGCTCCAAAAAGAAGCTTTCGCTAAAGTTTTGATTGAACCAGCTTGCTCGTACTATTGTCCATTCTTTGGCATTGGTTTTTACTATTTCTTCGCACACTTGCGCTTCTTTTTCACCTCTTCCGGAAAGTAAGACCATTTTCTGAACGCCCATTTGCGTTGCTAAGCCACTAAAAAGTTGGATAGCGGTTGTTGCGGATGGAATGGCCAAATCGGGCTGATAACTGATGTAAACGGCATCTATGTCCTGAAGCGCCGCTTGCCAGGTTTCTGGTTTTTCCCAATCAAAAGGAATGGCAGCAGATCTTGAACCTGCGCGAACTTCAACATCAGCATTATTTTCTAATCTATCGAATACTCTGCGTCCTGTTTTTCCGTTGGCTCCCAAGACTAAAATTTTTGTAGTTTTCATATCAATTCGTTTAAGTGATTAATTGATACAAATTTGGGTCGATTAGAACGAAATCATTTGTCGGAAAAGAATTAAGATTTGTTTGAAAAGAATTGTTGTTTGACTTCATTCGGTCGTGTGCCGAATTTAGTATAAAATGCATTCGAGAACGAACTCAAACTTTCATAACCCACTTCCCAGGCCGATTCCTGTACGGTTTTTTCGCTGTCGCGGAGTAATTCATACGCCTTATGAAGCCTTTCTTCCTGAATGTATTTGAAAACCGGAATTCCGAAAAGCTCTTTAAAATTCTTTTTCAGTTTATTGCTGTTCAGACCGACCATCTTTGATAATTCGGTAATCGATGGTGGTTTGGAATAATGAGTGGTTACAATTTCCTTGGCATGAAAAAGTTTGTTTTTATCGTATTCAGATAAATCTCCTTTTTTTTCTGTAGTTAACAAACCAAAAAAATGAGCCAAAAGTTCATTAACCTGACTTTTTAAAAACAGCAATCGGGTAGTGCCGGTGTACGAAGTATTGAATATTTTCTGTACGGCCTGTTGCATATCCAATGTCATATAAAAGGCAGGGCCTTTTACAAAATGTTCTTTTGGATGCATCAAATCCGAAAGATGGTTTTCGAAGATTTCTTTTTCAGCCTTAGGCAACGAGTTAATATACTTAAGTTTGGCGAAGATGCTGATGGATTGCAAAGGTTTGTCTGGTTCAATTTTATGGGCGAATTCCACTTTCTGATTTCCGAAGAAGCAAATCGCTAAACCAGTAGTATTCGTGAGGTATTTGGTTTGATTGTTATGTTTGATTTCCAATTCGACATTGCCAGAACCATAGAAAGCAAAACCAATGGAATCGCCGTCAATTTCGCATTTTTCCACTACGGTTTTTGTCGCGTAAGACTGCTCAATCAAAACAATAAAATCATTTACTTCCAGAATATCTGTTGTCATACTAAATCAGGATCTTTTGATAAAAGTATGAAAAGTTACGTTTTAAGGAATTAAAAATTTAGAATTAAAAATTAAAAATCTGTTGAATCTGCTTAAATCTTTTTAAATCTGCGTGAAAAATTATACACATAGAAACATAGTTTTTGTGTCTAAAAATAAGGTAATGGAAAGAAACTAGTTTCTAACACATAGTCCCGAGGCTTCGGGATGTTTTTTAATTAATTAAAAATCTGTTGAATCTGCTTAAATCTTTTTAAATCTGCGTGAAAAAAATTATACACATAGCTATGTGTTTTTAGACAAATGAAATGCCTTTTTTAAGCGTTTACAAAGTCTATGTCTCTATGTGTTTAAATTTACACCTAGTTTTTCAAATGAAACTTCGTCTTATTAAAATTCTTTGATTTAATAATTTTCCCTTTATCTGTAATCATAATCCAGCGGTATTCCGGATATTGATTAATAAGTTTGATTCCCGCTTCTTTTCCTAGAACCATGATGGAAGTACTAAATCCATTCGCTGTTTCAGCATTTGGACCAAAAACAGAAACGCTGCAAAGTCCGGTAGAAGGATATCCGGTTGCAGGATTGATGATATGAGAATATCGTTTCCCATCTAAAACTACAAATTTTTCGTAGCTCCCTGAAGTAGTTACCGCGCCATCGTGCAACGGAACTACAGCAAATAGTTTATCAGTATCAAAAGGATTCGTCATGCCAATGTTCCAGTCTTTGCCATTCGGTTGTTTTCCCCAAACCGTCATATCGCCAGTCGCATTTACGATTCCGGCTTTGATGCCTTTGGAAAGCATTAAATCTTTGCATTTGTTGGTGGCATATCCTTCGCCTAAAGCGCCAAATCCAATTTTCATTCCTTTTAATTTCAAAAAAATGGTCGATTGTGTGCTGTCTAAAATGATATTTTTGTAACCGACTTTCTCTACCGATTTTTTTATGGCTTCCGCCGAAGGCATTTCGGTCATCGAGCCGTCAAATTTCCAGATGCGGTCCATGGCAGCAAAACTAATATCGAAAGCACCGTTTGTAATTTCAGAAAAATGCAAGGCTCTTTGTGTCAGTTCAAAAACTTCTTTATCGACTTTTACAGGACGAATTCCCGCATTCTGATTAACTTCTGAAACTTGCGAAGTAGGTTTCCAGTCTGAAATCAGGTTTTCGATTCGGGTGATTTCGAGAATAATTTCATCAATGGATTTTTCTGCTGTCAGTGAGTCGTTTGCTACAATCGAAATATCAAATCGGCCTCCCATAAGCATTGTTGTTCTTTTTCGGAGCGTTTGGGCTTCAGCATTGAAAGCGCAAACCAGTACTAAAAGGAACAGGAATGGATTGAAATGGGATTTGTAATTCACGTTCATGGCGTTCTTTATATTTTAATAACAATCTGTAAATAATTGACCATTATTTTTATAATCATTTAGTTGTTTGTTTTTCTCCACTAATAAAGCATCAAGAGTTGCTTCAACATCTTTCTGCATAGCCAATGAACCACAAATCATGATTACGCCATTATTTTCTAATAAATCCAGAAAAAAGCCAGCATCACGTTTAATCAGATCCATTACATAATAATGATTTTCTTCACGGGACAAAGCCAAATGGAAACTTTGCAAATGTTGTTTCTGCATCATTTCAGAAGCAAACTCTTTATAACCTGAAACCGTTTCTGTTTCCATTCGGAAGCCGGCGTATAAATGCGTTTCGGTTTTTTTCTTGTTTTGTTCGATCATTCCAAGGAAAGGCGCAATTCCGGTTCCGTTGGAGATAAAGGCCACTTTCGAAGCTTTCTCTGGTAAATGAAAAGCATGATTATTAATGATTCGGGCTTTGATGACATTGCCGGGTTTTAGCTCATTCAGAAAGCCGGAGCCTAATCCATTCGGATGTAGTTTGACAACCAATTGAATGTTGCCGGAATGGTTTCCGATAGAGTAGAGACGCTCTCTGGTGTCATTTGCCGGATAAATAGCAAGTAAATCACCAGAAGTAAATTTAGCTCTCATATTCGCTCTAAGCGTAAGAATAAAAGTATGTTCTGTCTCAGAAATAGCGGTTTTGTCTAAAACCATTAATTTCTGCAAACCTTTCGGGGCGTGATTGTATAAGGAAGGCGTTGTAGATAACGGAATTCCGGTTTTGGCGCTCCACAATTTAATCCACTCCACAAATTCCACCGCCGACTTGTCGTTTACAGTTTGTAAATCCAGAAAACGTTCCGCCCAGTTTTGTTCTTCTAAAAGTTCATCAATTTCACGGGCAAAACCGCAAAAATCAGGATAAGCAGTAGAACCAAATCCAACCACAGAAAAATTGATTTTTTGCTGTTGTTTGTGTTTCTGTAAAACGGATATGAATTTTCTTCCGTTAGAAGGAGCGTCGCCCAAACCGTGTGTGGAAGAGAAAACAATAATATGTTCTGCTTTTGGAAAAACCGTGTAGCTATTCAATTCGGTTAAAAAAGCCTTTTCACCAGCAGCAATCAACTGTTTCTGAATCGCATTGGCGAATCGCAAAGAGCTTCCGTTTTCAGACCCAGCCAATAAAATATATTTGCTTTCGCTGGCTTTGAATTTATTCTTGATTCGGCTTGACCTTCTCTTTAAAGTCATCGCAAAACCGGAATAGATAAAAAAGAGAATATTTAATGACGCAAGAGCCAGAACTATAGCCCAAATGGCGTTTATTCTTCCGGTATGAAGGTCTAAACTCAAATCAGCAAATTGAGCGGTCATTGGCGATTTTTTTTCGCTAATTACTTCACCAGTAACCTGATTAACTTCAATTTCGCGGTCTTTTAATTCAATGATATAATATTCTTCAGGATCATCTGTAAAAGGAAATTCTATTTTCTTTACATCTGTTAAAAGTGTAGTCTTGAAAATATTGATAGCTGTTTTAGCAGGTGCAATGCTTTCTGTTTTTTCTTTCTGCTCTTTTTTATCCATGAAAAAGTTAAACCTTTCCAAAGTTAAATACGTTCCCGTAAGTGCCATAATCAGAATCGGAATTAAAGCCAATCGTCCCAAAATAACATGGTAATATTGAGCAAAATATTCTTTGATTACTTTCGAAAAGAAATTGCGGATTCCTTTTTGTCTTTTCAAAACAAGTACAAATCCAGAAATAGCAATCAGGAATAATAAAAACGAAATAACACCCACAAAAAAACGACCGGCTTCATGCAGAAATAACGACCGGTGAAAACTTGTGATCCATTGAATAAACTCACTTTTCTTTACTGGAGTTCCTAATTTTTTTCCTGTTTGGACATCAACATAAGCGTTGATATCATTCCCGTCCTTATCGATGGCCTGCAGCGTTACAAACTGATTGTAATCAACGGTTAGCTCCGTCATTTCAGAATAATTCTTTTTTAAGACAGGAAGCGTTTCTTCCAACGTTATTGTATCAAAATTTTCGATTTTATACGGAAGTGTTTTTTCCTGTACAGCATCAACAGCCAGGATAATACCCGTTACCGATGCCAAGATCAAAAATAAAGAAGAAACCAAAGCCAAAGCCAGGTGAGAGGAACGCCAAAAAGAAAGAGTCATGGAGTGTATGCTAAAAGGTAGTTAAGCTTGTCAAAGTTTAAAACTTTGACAAAGCTTAGATTTCTATTGTTAAATTTTATTTAATCGTACGTATTTAATATAACCTTTACCGTCTGTTTTTTCAGCAAGACCTGCAGTTGTAAGTACAACTTCAGCATCTGTTACATAGTACTTTTGATCTTCAACAGCCGATTCAAATCTTAGTTTATATCCTTTGTTCAATTTAGAATCATCAATTTCAAAAGTGGTAATACTACGGTCGCCTCCAGTAACAGATGCTCCGCTGATAGCACTAATATTCTCTTTCTTTTGGGTTTGAAATTTATTCCATTCTTTTAAGGATGTATACCATTTTTTATCATCACCCATTACATAAAGCGTTTTTTCGTATTCCCCTTTTGGATTAATTAGTGAAACTACGATATAAGCACCTTCGCCCATATAATTGTTCATTTGAAGCATACATTTGTATTTACTTTGTGCAACAGACTGGAAAGAAATAAGGCAGATAAAAGCGCCCGTAAAGGCTATTTTAAGAAGTGATTTCATATAATTGTGAATTGTGAATTGTGAATTGTGAAATGTGAGATGTGAGTTGTGAAATGTGAAATGCGGGATGTGATTATAGATTGACTTCTAACATCTCACAATTCACATTTTACATCTTACTTTTAAGTTATTTTAAAAAGTCGATTGATACATTTTGTTTTGTAAAAAACTCGTTTTCTTTGGCAAGGGCGTAGGCACTTTCGTCAAATTCAGTTTTTATGTCTTTTTTGGCTCCAATAGAAATCAGGTATTTCAGGATTTCATCATTTTTAGAAATCATCGCAGCTTTATGTAAAGCGGTCATGCTATCTTTATTTTTGGCATTGACATCTATGTTTAAAGGAGCTAATTTTTTCAACAAAGTGAAATCACTTTTTACAACTGCTAAATGATACAAAGTGTTCCCGTCTTTTTGAGCAGCAGCTAGATTTAAGCCTTTGTCTTGTAATAATTTTATTTTTGCTTCAAAAGGATCTTGTCCTTTTGATTCAGGACGGTACGATTGAATAAGGTAAACGCCTAAATTATTACCATCTTTATCGGTAACATTTACATCAGCTCCTTTGTTTAAAAGAAGTGCGACATTATCAGGAGTTCCTGATTTTACTGCAAATGTTAAAGCTGATTCTCCTTTTAGATTCTTTAAATTGATGTTTTTTGCGGCTGGAAGTAACAATTCCAATGCACCATTTTCTCTGGCTCCGGCTGCAATCATAAAAGGAGTGTTTCCGTCTTTGTTTGCTTTATTCACATCTGCACCTTTTGCAAGGAAGTAACTGATGATTTCTTTTTGATTTGGTTTGCCTGCCAGTAAATGCAATATATTTTCTCCTGATTTATTTACGGCGGTTGGTTTTAGTTTTAACTCTTCTGTCAAATATTTATAAGCATCCAATGAAGTCGTTTCTCTTCTGCTTCCTTGTGCTGCAAAGAATAAGGCATTATCATTATACTTAATTCCTTTTGCTGCAATCTTTTTCAGTAAATCGATATTTCCAACTTTGGCAGCATAATTAAATGCTGTATTTCCATCACTATCGACATCTTTAAGCGACATTCCTTTTGTTGTGAAATATTCTGCAAGCGTCAGGTTTTTATCAAATGCAATGCTAAGCAATAACAAGTTAGCACCATTATTGTATTTTTTAGCCGGATTTAATCCTGCTTTAAAAAAAGCTTCATATAAGGCTGGATTGCTTTGTCCGCTAGTTGCAGCAAAATCAGCTGGCGTAGCGCCATGACTGTCTAGAAGATTAATATCTGAACCTTTTTTGATAAGATATTCTACCATTTCTACATTTCCTTTGTAAGCTGCCCAATGCAGGTAAATACGATTGTCATGTGTAGATTTGTTAACCGGATTACCTTGTTGCTCCAATAAAAATTTAATCGTTTCATTAGGTGCGTCATTATTAATAGCAAGTACAACTACATCAAATGCATTGGCATTTGCTTCTGCCGGATTATTTCCTTTTGCTACTTCAGCTTTTACAGTTTCTACATTTGGAGTAGTCTTCCAAAAGCTAGCTTCCAATAAAGTATTCTTTTGCTGTGCATTAGAAAAAAGGGCAGCAACTAACGCAATTGAAATGAAAAGTTTCTTTTTCATATTTAGAATTTTACAATTTTTAAAATAGTTTGATTAGCGTCTTATTCTTTATAACTGCTGAATAAATCAGAATTATTTAGAATAAATAAAAATAACGCAAATGTAAAAATAAATATTAGTAAGACAATTTTATTTCGGAAAGAAAATCAATCTTAATTTATTCTTAAGATAAAAAAATCTTAAAAAGGTTTAATTGAACAGAAGATTTCTACATTATTATTACTAATGCTTAGAAAGTAAAAAACAAAGTAGAAGTAAATAATGTGGTAGCTATACTACGAGTGTAGTATTTGATAAAGTTTTTCAACTAATTCTTTGTAGCTGTTTGGCTTACAAATAAAATTGTTGGCGCCAATTTTCTCGTACGTGTCTCTCATAATAACATCTGACTGGCCAGATAAAACTATAATAGGAATATATTGTAAATTGCTATTCTCTTTAATTTCCTGCAAAAAATCTTTTCCCGTTAAACGCGGCATTTGTAAATCGAGGAAAATAATATCAGGTAATTTTTCTGCTTTTTTTAAGTCTTCTAAAGCAAGGGAAGCATCTGTAAAGGCTGTTATACTGATGTTTTCGTTAAAAGAATAGATAGCTTCTGAAAATATTTCAATATCTTCAGGGTCATCGTCTATCACAAAAATATTTTGATAATTCATAGAGCTAAAATTATAATATAAGAACCTCTGAGAATTTACATAATTTCATATTTGATTTTATATAATATCAAGGTTCGAAATTTAATAAAAATTATTTTTAACGGTTAAATACTACATTTTAATCACAAAATGATATTTGTATTACGCTAATATTTACCTTTATAAAGGTTATAATATCAGATATTTATGTTTGTAAATAATAGTTTCAGCTTCGGTGCATTAGTGAAATTTAGTGGAGGATATTTATTATGGATTGTTGTATGGTCGTTTTTGATTTTATTTTCATATGAATTCCTGCATTTACGATGGATTGCAATTCCATGGGTAAGTATCGGAATCATTGGCACTGCCGTATCTTTTTATATTGGTTTTAAAAACAACCAATCTTACGAGAGAATCTGGGAGGCCAGAAAAGTATGGGGAACGATTCTTAATATTAGTCGCATGTGGGGAACTACTACCAGAGGTTATATTAAGAATCATGGTTCTGCTGAAAAACTTTCAGACGAAGAGATTAATGCCATAACCCAAAAACTTATTTACAGAAATATAGCTTATGTATATGCTTTTCGGGATCAGTTATTAATACCAACATCCTGGGAGCATATCAGCCTTGGAACCTATATTGCTAAAAGAAGTCGAAGATCAATAGAAAAAGTCGTTGAAGATATCCTCGAAGACGGCTTTACAAAAGAAATGTTAGAAAAGCACCTCAGTCAGGAGGAATATGCGGATTTAAAGAAATTCAGAAACATGGCTACACATATTATTGATTTGCAATCACAAGATTTGATGCAGCTTAGACAAGATAACATCCTTAGTGATTTCTATCATGTGCAATTGCAAACACTTCTGAATAATTTGTATGATGAACAAGGAAAAGCAGAGCGAATTAAAAATTTTCCGCTACCACGTTTATATGCTTATGCAAGTAATTTATTTGTCTGGATTTTTATTGTTTTATTACCATTTGGGCTAATTGCAGAATTTGATCAAATGGGTCCTTATAATGTATGGTTGTTTATTCCGGTAGTAAGTATTGTTTCATGGATTTTCCTTCTGATGGAACTTGTTGGGGATTATTCTGAAAACCCGTTTGGAGGTTTGCCAAACGATATTCCGATGCTTTCTATTTGCAGAACCATCGAAATTGATTTGAAACACATGTTGAAAGAAGAAGATATTCCAAAATCTATTAAAGCTCAAAATGGGATTTTATTGTAAGTGTTATTTTATTTTAACAATTTATCGAACAATTTAAAGATAATTTTAACATAATATTTTAGTTTTAAAAATAAATCGATACTTTTGATAGAGAGTTAGTTACCTTATAATTGAATTTATTGCCACACCCAAATCCCTTATTGAAGTTGTTTATAATAAACTATTTGCTTTTACCAGTCTTATATCAAAAAATTAAACGAATTAAATCGAATGAATTATTGGCAATTAAAAAATTCAGCTTTAAAATATGTCCTCTTTGCTTTGATCTTTTGTGTCCACAACTTAAGTTTTGCCCAACAAGATAGCCTCCCTGCGGCAAAAAAAATCAAGTTGGATGAAGCCATATTGCTTGGTATTCAGAATAATAAACAACTTAAAATCGCTCATGCCAATTTGGAAATTGCCAATGAAAATGTGGATCAGGCTAAAATTGCTAAGATGCCACGTATCGGGTTGAGTGCCGGATATACTTATATAGGAGATCCTAAATTATACGACGGATTTTATGAAAGTAACATTACAGTCGATTACTTTAATCACATGGGATTTGCTAATGTCGTATCTGCAGTTCCTATTTACAGTGGAGGTTCTATTAATAACAGAATTGAACAACAAAAATTGCTAAGTCAAATGCAGGAATCTGTTGTTAAAATGACAGAAGCCGACGTTAAAAATGCGATTACAGAACAATATTTTACCCTTGAAAAATTATACCGCCAAATTGAGGTAACCAAACAAAATATTATAAATACAGACCTCCGTATCAGCCAGTTAAAATCACGCGTTAATAACGGTCAGAACTTAAAAAGTGATCTTTTAAGAACCGAATTACAACAATCTAATTTTAAGGTTTCGGTTTTTAGGAGTACAAATACAATAGAATTGATCAGTAATTATCTGGATATTCTAATTGGTTTTCCGACCAATACGATTTTAAAGCCTGAAGTTACGGAAAGCATGATTCCGACAGAAAATTTAGATCTTCAGCAAAGTTTAACAGAAGCCTTTCAAAACAGGGAAGAATTAAAACGAGCTGAAATAGGCATACAGCTTTCTGAATCTTCTTTGAGTTTAACCAAAAGTGGTTTCCTGCCCAATATCAACGCCAATCTTATTTTGAATACAGAATACCCGGCACAATGGCCGACCTATGTCAATATACTTAATTATTGGGCTGCCGGCCTTTCTTTAAGTTGGGATGTGTCTAGTTTTTATACTTTAAAACACAGAATATCAGGAGATAAATTAGAAATTGACAAGAGCAATATTGCTTTGGCAGTTACAAAGGATCAAATTGGTACTGAAGTAAAAAATGCCTATGTGCGTTATGTCGAAAGTAAAGAGAACATCAAAACCTTTAAAAAAGATGTGGAGCTCTCCATGAGCAATTATAAAATTGTAAAAAGCAGATATGATAACGATTTTGCTTTAATCAGCGAAATCGTAGATGCTGAATTACAATTAAATAACTCCCGAATTGAACTGGTTAATGCCAATTTAGATTTAATTATTCAATATTATTCCCTGCAATATGCCATGGGTAAACTTTAAGATATAATATCATGAGCGAAGAAAATGCACCAAATGAAGCAATTCAAAAAAATGATAAAAGGAGAAATACTGTTTTGACGGTTTTATCTTTTGTTTTTTTGATTGCCGGAGCTTTATGGATTTTAAGCTTGTTTTTTGATTTCAGCAATTATGAAACCACTAATAACGCTCAGGTTGAAGCCTATATCAACAGTGTGGCAGCAAGAGCAACCGGGCATATTAAGGAGATCAGGTTTGAGGCCAACCAATATGTTCATAAAGGCGACACTTTGGTTATTTTGGATGATTCAGAATACATTATCAAAGTAAAGCAGGCTGATGCTGATTTGGCTATAGCCGAGGGAAACCTGCATTCCTTAACACAGACCATTACAACATCAGCATCGAATCAGGCTTCGGGGCAGGAAAAATTGGCCGGAGATTTGGCAAGTCTTGAAAAAGCTCAAAAAGATTATCAGCGTTTTAAGAATATGTACGCCGATTCAGCTGTGACGCGTAACCAATACGATCAGGTAATTTCGAAATTGAAATCGGAGGAAGCTTACGTAAAAGCAAGCCGAAAAGGATTAGAAGCCAGCGGTTCCGTAACCAAACAGAGCAATATCAATCTTGAAGCAGCGAGAGCAACAGTAGCCAGAAAAAAAGCAGATCTGGATGCTGCCAAACTACAACTATCGTATACCAATATTATAGCACCATCTGATGGTTATGTTGGAGAGCGCAATCTCTCAATCGGAGAATTAATCAACGCCAATCAAACGATAGCAACAATTGTACTCAACCAAAAACTATGGATTTCTGCCAATTTTAAAGAAACGCAAATAGAGAAAATAAAACAAGGACAACAGGTTACGATTACCATTGATGCTCTTGACGGAAAAGAGTTTAAGGGAAAAGTACTTGGTTTTTCTCCGGCTACAGGCGCAAAATTCTCAATGGTTGAGCCTGATAATTCAACTGGTAATTTTGTAAAGATAACGCAGCGGATTCCCGTTAGAATTGAATTTGAAGCTGCCCCCAAAGATTTAGAAGAAGTTAAACCCGGAATGAATGTAACTGTTGAAGTAAAAAAATAAAACATGATTGCAGGAAAAAAAGGAAGCGTTTTTACACTCATAGGATTATACATCCTTACAATTCCTTTTTTTAATGGACTGAATGTTACCACTTACGATAATTCCCAGATTCTCGGGCATTTTGGAGCTTCCACTACAGTTTTCACGTATTCCGTTTATATTCCCATTTTTAGCATGCTGGCTTTTATGCCTTTAGGATTAAAATTAGGCAAACAGATTCGGGTTCGCACCATGATTTTATCGGTAAGTTTTTTATCGCTGCTTTTTAATACGGCTTCTTTATTTGCGCCCACAATTGAGTGGTTTACTCTGTGCCGTGCTCTTATGGCGATTGTTTCCGTTATTGGAATATTTGCTTCGATGGTGCCTATTTTATTAAAATACAATCCTGTTTTTAATATGGCGTTGCTGTATGGTATTCTTCAGTTTATTCAAAAGGGAAGTCAGCATTTATATCAATATATTGGCGCTCATTTTACAAGTTTGCACAACTGGACTTTTAGTGTCTATTTTCTTAACGTCAATTTTTTAGTCTGTATTCTTCTGGCCTGGTATTTTTATAAAGCTGATGTAGCGCCTATGAAAGCGGTATTTCAGTTTGACTGGAGAGGTTGGATTATCTTGATTATGTTTTTAATGATCATTCTCTTTTTATGTGCAGAAGGACAAACCCGAAATTGGTTTGATGATCCTAAAATAGGATTGGCAACGGCACTTTTATTTGTATTATTCGGAATTTACATGCTTCATGCCCGTTTTACGGAAAATCCTATAATCGATCCAGATGTTTATCGCTATAAAAATGTGGTGATTGGTGCTTTTCTGATGTTTTATATTGGTGTCATGAATGGAACAGGAAGCGTCGTTACTGGTTATATGACAAATATTTTGGGATTTGATTCGGTTTTAGGTGCGCAAACACATCTTGCCTTGTTGTTTGGTTTGTGTATTTCGATTCCGCTTTCTACCTACCTTTTATACAAGCGAATTTATATGGCCACCATCTGGATTATTGGTTTTGCCTGTTATGGTTTGTATCATGTTATGCTGTACTTAAGATTTTATCCCGGAATAGATTCTTCAGATTTCTTTTTGCCATTGGTTTTTAAAGGACTAGGAATGGGATTTCTTTTTCCGGTCTCCTTACTGTATATCTCAGAAGGAGTTCCGCCAAAATTAAGTACATCTCGTATGATGAGCGGGATTATTGCCCAGGCCGTTTTTGCATCACTTTTAGGAGGAGCTATTTTAGGAACCTTTATTTCGAATATGAATATACAGCACAAAACTGGTCTTAGCCAACAATTGACCATGACCAATAAACAGGCAGAAAATCAATTAGCGAGTTCCAAAAGAAACTTTTTATTCATGGGATTATCAGATGCCGAAGCACAGAAAAAAGCAGAAAAAAGCCTTTCTAACCAAACAGCTCAAACGGCTATGTTACTGGCTTACAAAGATATTTATCTGGTTATGTCAGCGATTTGTTTTTTGCCCATTTTTATCATTCTTCTCTTTAAACTTTGGCGCAGGCCAATAGGAAAAGTAGAAGCAGAGCCAATACCAATATAAGTCGTGCATAAAAAAACTGTTTAGCCTTTTTATTTAATTAACAATTAAGAATTATGGAACTAAAAAATGATCGTTTTTTATATCGTTTATGGACTCAGGAAAAAGGACTAAGCATTATGTTTTTACTGCTTTGTATCATGCAGTTTATTGTGATTCCGTTATTTGGTAGCTATTCTCGTTTAATGGTATTTGTCAATATTTTTTGGATGTTATTTATTATGGCGGGAATTATTTCATTGGCTAAAGATAAAAAACAGGCGCTTCTTATTTCTATTATTCCACTCCTGTTTTTAATGGTACAATGGCTCGATTTTTTTCAGACCAACCTGATTGTCGTATTTGCAGATCTCTTTTTGTCTGTTGCTTTAATGTTGCTTTTAATTGGATTGGTTTTAATAAAAGTTTTAGAACCTGGGCCCGTAACACAATATCGTATTATTGGTTCGATAGTCGTTTATATGCTGTTGGTTAATCTCTGGTGTACGGTGTATTTATTTATTTTTAAGCACATTGAAGGTTCTTTTCAAATGGCAGTTTCTCCATTTGAAAGCAGTAGTGAGCAGGCTAATTTTATGTATTTCAGTTATATCACCATGACCTCGACAGGTTATGGCGAAATTGTCCCCATTCATCCTTTTGCACGTTCTCTGGTTCAGATCGAGGTGCTTACAGGTATTTTATATCCGGTAATCTTAATAGGAAGATTGGTTTCAGATGCCAATTTTTCTTTAAAAAAATAATCAACATACATGTAAAATCAATTATTATCTAAAAACAAAATAAAATGGAAAATTCGAATGTGAATAAACGGAAAGAACTTTTTGACACTATTTTACAGCTATTTTTTATCTTCCTGGTTGTCGGGTTTTGTCTGACATTGTTAATGCCTTTTTTTATGCCAATTCTTTGGGCGGCAATATTAGCGGTAGCATTTTATCCTTTATTTAATTTTCTGCAAAGAATATTAAAGGGACGAAAAACGTTGGCCGCTGTAATAATAACAATTACGATTATTGCTGTAATGTTAGTACCTGTAGTCTATGCCTTAAAAGCAGCAACGTCCAATTTTTTAGAATTAAAAACGGAATTTGAAGCCGGAACTCTAAAGGTTAGCCCACCGGGACCTTCGATTAAAGAATGGCCGGTAATTGGTAAACCTCTTTATGAGCTTTTACTTTCCGCATCCACAGATTTAGAACAGAGTGTTGTTAAGTATCAGGATCAGATTAAAGAATTTTCTACAAAAATCATGGGTAGTATAGTGAGTTCCGGAATGGCATTTTTACAGTTTATCCTTTCGGTAATTATTGCCGGAGTATTATTGGTTTCACCGGGGGCTAAAACGATGGTTTATAAATTTCTAAAAAAGATTGCAGGAAATGAAGCAGATGAAATTATGACCATTTCAAGTTCTACTATTTTTCAGGTAGTGAAAGGAATTTTGGGGGTTGCTGTTATTCAAACCATTATTCAGGCATTTGGATTGTTTTTAGCCGATATTCCGTATGCAGGAATTTTGACCTTGATTTGTTTGGTATTTTCGATTTTACAGATTGGCCCGATTATTATTAATATTGGAGTTATAATATACCTTTTCTCGACAGGAGATTCTGGTTATGCAATTGCATGGACTATATTTTTCGTTATAAGCGGACTTTCTGATAATGTCCTGAAACCACTTTTATTGGGTAAAGGTGCTTTGGTACCTATGTTGGTTATCTTTTTAGGCGTTATTGGCGGTTTTATAATGTCGGGATTTATTGGGTTGTTTGTTGGCCCGATCGTATTTTCAATTGGGTATAAATTGTTTATTGCATGGCTGGATGATCATCCTTATACTGAACCTACACCCATAATTATTGATCCGGAAACTATTGAGTAATGCTGTATAGAATTTCATAATCAAACAAAAATCCCATTTCATAAATGAAATGGGATTTTTGTTTGACTATGTTTTTATGTCCAATATAATATTACCTGATTTCAAAAAAAACTCCAAAGCCGGTTTGACTTTGGAGTATCTTAGGCAATCCTAAAATTGTCCTTATTCTTTATATAAAATAATAACTGCTTTATAACCCGTACCAACATTCCATTGACTTGATTCGATCACATCCCCTTTATCATCATACACCTGAAATTCGGCTGTATTTGGCGAAGCAGAACCTTCATTCAAGGCTTCAAAATCTATTTTATTAATACCTTTCACTAAATTGATTTTGAATCCTTTATAGCTTCCATCCAAAAGAACTTCTGGTTCGATGACTTTATCATTCAAATACACTTTAATCTTATCTCCATCAACAAAAGCAGCATCTCTGTAGCGGATAGTAGAAGTAAAGGATTTCGTTACAAAGCCTCCCAGATATTCATTTCTTCTATAGAAGATACCCTCTACATTGGCTTCTTTTTTATAAGAAATATTATTATTAAAAAGCTCTTCCGGATTAATTTTTAAAACAACTGGATCCTTTGACAGTGCAGGAGGTTCTGCAGTTGGAAGAGTTTCTGCCGGAGGAATAATTTCTTTAGTTTCTGAGTTTTTAGGTTGGATGGATTGCTGTTTTTTATTCAGTTCATTTTGCGAAAATCCCTGAAAAGAAACACCAATTATAAAAATTAAAAACAAAATTCTTTTCATACTATTTAGATATTTATAAATACAAATTAATTATTAACATGCTTACTTATATAACATTCAATTATTGTATTTATTGTTTTTATTTGTGAAATCAATCTAAGATAAACTCTGGAGTTGATCGTTTAATTTTTAGTCACACTTTTCATTATTGCCATTTTAAATGAGGTATCTTACAAAAGTGAACCTGCTAAACAGCTCTAAAATAAAAGAATCCATTTCGTTGCGAAATGGATTCTTTATTATAATCTCTTTTATTTAATGTTTTCCATTTCCTTTACCATTTCCATTTCCTTTCCCGTTTCCGTTATTTCCATTTCCATGATTTCCGTTATCTTTTCCTTGTTTATTGTTTCCGTTACCAGGTTTTTGCCCAATTGTTTTTTGAGGTTTTCCCTTGTAACCTTTTGCGTATTTTACTTTATGCGTTTTAAAATTATCGTAAGGATTATTTCCTCTGTAATCAGTTAATACAACTTTATATTCGTTGTAAAGATCATAATTTCTGTAAGCAGAAGGTAATGATTTGTTTCTTATCCATTTTCCGTTATTGAGATAAACATAATTTGCTGTGTTTATATCATAATAAGTTTCAAGATCAGGTAAGTAGTAATAACGAACGTCAGAATAGCCAACAGGCCCCCAGGCAGGCGGAGTTCCGAGGTTCACATTTACTGAGACCTGAGCATGTGCATTACTGAAAGAAAAGAATACAATTGCTATAAGAAAATATTTTATCGATTTCATAATTATAATTTTTTATGTTAATATTACTTAAATATACAAAAACCAGGCCTAAACTTTATGTCTTTATACAAAAAATAAAATTTATTCTTAAAAGTCCTGTAAAGTAGGGAGCTTCGTAAGGTCAAGAAATACGAATTTTTCAGATCAATTAAAAGGAAGATGGTTTTTAATGCGATAAGTTTATTTAGAAAACTATTGATCATTTGATGAATTTATGGAGTACTTCTCTAAAAAGTTGTGTTTCTGCCTTTTCCAGCCATTCAAAGGCCAGCATATCGGGAGTAATTATTTCGGCACCGTTTTGTTTCATTCTTTCAAGCGCTCTTTCCTTATCGTTTGGATTTCGAGTTCCCACACCAGTATCTATTATAAAAATTTGATAATCCAACTCTAAGAGATCTAGTACAGTTTGCTGCACACAGATGTGAGCTTCAGTTCCCACTACAATAATCTGATTTCTTTCTTTTTGTATTTTATCCAAAAGATTTCCTTGACGAACCGCTGAAAAATAAGTTTTTTCTATAATTTCAGTTGTTTCAAATTTCTCTCTTAAATCAGCAGGTGTTGTACCTATTTTGACAGGACAATGTTCCGTCAAAAGAATAGGAATATCTATTATTCGGGCCAAATCTACACTCCAGTTTACATTTTTAAGTACTTCTTCATTTTCGTGAATTTTGGGTAGCAGCTTTTCCTGTACATCAATCACAAGCAATGTAGAATTTAAAGGCAAGATTTTCATATGGCTCTATTTTTTGGTTTAAACAAGGCTACATTTTAAGAATCTGGAAGACAATCAAATGTAATAAAAAACGCTATTTCTGTGTGGTAAAAAGAATATAAATTATAAAAATCCCTGATTTGTTATATATCACAACTGCTTTTTAAAATTAGCGAAATTTAGTTATAAAGAAAATATTTTTTTTATTTAAGTAATTGATAGTTAGTTATTTGTAAATTAGGTGTGAAGTTTGCGTGAGTTGTAATGAAGCAAAATAAAGTGCATAATGAAGATTGAGTTACAAGAAAAATAATTAAGGGCAGCAGTAAAGCTGAAGATTTTAAATTCTTATTGACAATACGCTATTAATCATTAAATAATTAACCTTATGACAAAATCAAAATCCATAATTCTCATACATGGAAACTTCGTAAATAACTTAAGTTGGGCCAATTGGAAAAACCATTATGAACAAAAAGGATATACGGTCTATACACCGGCGAACCCTGGGCATGATGGAAATCCTGCAGATTTAAGAAATCAGGTTCATCCTGCATTAACTAAAACCGGGTTTGTTGATGTAGTAGACAACATTGTGAAATTAATTAATACGCTGCCTGAAAAACCATTAGTTATAGGACATTCTATGGCCGGAATGGCAGCTATGAAATTGTTAGCGATGGATAAGGTCGCAGCTGCTGTAAGTATAGATGGTGCACCACCGAAGAATGTATTTCCGCCATTTGCAACATTAAAATCGGTATTGCCTGCCTTTGGTTTTTTTTCTGGCAAAGATTACTTTATGGGTAGTCGTGATTGGTATGACAAATGTTTTTTCAACACTTTGCCGTTGGGAGAACGAGCAAATGCTTTTGCAAGTTTTGCAGTTCCCGAGAGTTTTAAAGTAAGCCGTGAATTAGTACTGAATTCTTTCTCGAACATTGATTTTATAAAACCGCACGAACCAATTTTGTTTATAGGAGGAGGCAGCGACAATATTTTTCCTCCGGCTCTGACTACAACTTTGGCAAAAAAATATAGAGACCCAAACAGTCGTGTGGATTTGAAAATTTTTCAGGGTAAAAGCCACTTCATTTGTGGAGAAAATGGATGGGAAACAGTGGCAGATTATATTTTAGACTGGTATGAGAAATTATAAATTTTTGTAACCGAATGTTAAAGTTTCAAAAATAGTAACTTTAACAGATTACTACGGTTGATAAAAATATGAGTAACAGCGAATTCAATTTTAAATCATTTATAACCATTAAAATAAAGTAAAATGAGTAAGATTACAGTAAAAGACGGAACAGAGATTTATTACAAGGATTGGGGCACTGGGCAACCTATTTTCTTTCATCACGGCTGGCCTTTATCTGCAGACGATTGGGATGCACAAATGTTGTATTTCCTAGATCAGGGATTTAGAGTAATTGCGCATGACAGACGCGGGCATGGAAGATCGACCCAAACCTATACAGGAAATGAAATGGATACGTATGCAGCCGATGTAGATGAACTTACAACCTTTTTAGGCCTAAAAGATGCCATACACATTGGGCATTCAACAGGAGGAGGCGAAGCTATACGATATGCGGCAAAATATGGAAAAAATAAGGTAGCAAAAGTGATACTTATCAGTGCCGTAACACCTTATATGGTATTGGATGATAATAATCCGAGCGGAGTTCCAATAGCAGTTTTTGATGATATTCGTTCTAATACGGCCAATAACAGACAGCAGTTTTATCAGGATTTAACTTTCCCGTTTTATGGATATAACAGGGAAGGAGCGGATGTAAAAAAAGGAATTCAGGACAATTGGTGGCGTCAGGGAATGATGGGAGGAATTAAAGCCCATTTTGACTGTATAAAAGCATTTTCGGAAACTGATTTCAGTGAAGATTTGAAAAGTGTAGATATACCGGTACTAGTTCTCCATGGCGAGGATGATCAAATTGTTCCGTATGTGCCTACAGCTTTAAGAGCAGCTAAACTTTTGAAAAATGGAAAATTAATTACCTATCCTGGTTTATGCCATGGTATGCCAACAACTAATGCTGCTACTATTAATGCAGATATTTTAGCATTCATCAAACCTTAAGTGGATTGGTATAAAAAAAGTAACCTGCCAGAAATTCTGACAGGTTACTTTTTATTTAATCTTAAAAATCTGTTTGAGAGATAATTAATTATCACATAAGAAGCCAATTTGCTGTAAATGTCTCTCGGTTTGGTATTTATTAAAGTTGTTCCATTTTGGAGGAAAACTTGTTTTTTGCCCGTACATAGCATCTAAACAGATATTGCTGTCTTTGTATTTGTCGTGTAAAACAGCCAAAATCTTAAAGAAAAATTCATCCAGCATTACAATGGCTTCAAATTCAGATTTTAAGGTATTGTAATTTGCATCTGACGGATTTAATAACTGCAGTAAATTTAAAACTTCGGTTTTTTCAGCTTCATTAATTTCGGTTAAATAACCCATTTTTAAAGTTTTAAAAACCAAATTATTCCAGGCTGCACTGTCATGTCCCCATTGCACATCAGGCAAATTTAGAGAGTGTTCACAAATCAGGATTATAGAAAAAAGAACATCATTTAAGTATTCTGCAGGAAACTCATCAAAGCTTCTGAATTCAAAACCGCTTTGGTACATTTTTTCCTGATTAAAATCAAGACCCACTTCCGAAAGCATTTCATATTCCATTTCAGCTTCAATCTGATCGCGCCACCAAATGTTTTCTTCTTTTTCAAATTTTAGCAGTTTTCTAAAATCATCAACCGGATAGGTTAGAATTTTACCTTTTGGCATTGCTTTGTTATAAGTTCCTACGCCTATGTAACGCGACATCGCATTTCGCATAGAACCTAAAGTAAATTTTTTATCCAGACTATATTTATCACTTATTACGCCCATAATGTCAGGACTTCCAAGTGTTGCTATAAAAAACGGTTCAAACCATTGCAGTAAATAAATAGCATTGGCATGTGTTTTTTCAAAATTTGTGTAATCTACAATTCTGCTGTCTTCGGTTAAGGAAGGCAAAGTAATATGAAAATGGTATGTTCCGTTATTGAATAAAACCAGGTTTTCCTGATTGGTCATGAACATATTTAGGCCGTTATTGTAATCCGGAAAACTTAATTTTCCATTTAATACAGACGACTCATTGATTTTGTCCAGAAATAATTTTTTGGTAGCCTTCAGCTCTTTGCAAGAATCTGCAATCGTTCTGTTTTCAAAATATTTAGTTACAAATTCGATTGAATCTCCATCAAAATGCACAGATCCCATAGTTTTATTTCTTTGGGTAATCATGCTTTGAATGTTATAAGGCTGATCTTCAAGGAAAAGTTCCATGATCGATTTTCCAAGATATTCCGGATTTTCAAGCGGTTCCTGAGTTACTTCGGCAGCATCGGTACTGTTAACTGCTAACTTTGGTGCGGTTAATGTTTTATGCTGATAATTGATATCCAGTTTTTCCAGCGAATGACTATTCATCATTCTGCTTACGCTATAATTTTCTTTCGCGCCAAAAGCTTTTTTCAAAACAGGCTCTAAGCTTTCAGGTTTATAGCATTTTCTATAATCGATACTGTATTTTTCAAAACCAATTTTTTCTTGTATAAACGCACCAGAAACTATAAGGGATTCTTCAAATTGCATGTAGGTTTCGTTTTCTAATCCTATTCCCCAATAATATTTTTTTGTCTGATTGTCTTTCATTTATACTAATTTTCTTTTATGGTTGATTGAAATTTTTAAAATCATTGTTATTCAGCAATACAAATCTATTTTGCTAAAAATAAGAGCTAAAAAAACTTTAATGGAGAAAGCATAATTGTTTTGCATCCATTAAAAAAGATCTATTTTATTTTTAAAATTGTATGGTTTGTATTTTAGTTTCAGGAATTTTGCACTTATATCGACTGAACGATTGATAAAAAGTAAAAATTTTATAATGGGGTTATAAAATCGAATTGTTATTTAATCACTTTTATATCAATAATTTAAGCAGATGAATAGCCTAATTGAATTATTTTGCTATTCCTGTTTTTCCAAGTGGCAAAAGTAGTTATTTATTATTGTATTTCCAAACGCTTAACACGCTGGAAATCAATTATTTTTTTGAATGTTTAAGTAGGGGGTTTGTAGTACTTATTTATTCATGATAGTAAAATACAAAAGAAGAATATAATTCATCATTCCACCAGTCTTTTCTTACTTCTGAAAAATAATTGTAATTCAGTTTTCCTGCCTGAGATTGTAGCGGATAGATGACGATACCATTCTCCCGATAAGCTTTATGCAAATCTGTTTCCGGAACAACAGGAACAATATGTCCGGAAAGTCCTTTTTCTCTTCTTTTGGCGCAAATTATTCCAATTCCGCCATTTTCATTTACTTTATTTTGAATTTCCTCAGTTGTAAACATTCTCTTCCATCCAAAACTGGCGCCCCATTCTAAAAACCAATCGTGTATCGCGCTGGAGTAAATGCGGTCGACAGTCTGTTCAAATATAGGTTCAACTTCCTGTCCGTTTAATATTTTTTGAAGAGATTCATCTGTCCACCAAACCGTTGGAACATAAACTTTAGAAAAATAGCAATAATCGTAAGAGTAAACATTACAATAGGTGTCTTCTATAGTTCTTTGATACCTGACATTAGTTTCAACATCTAATTTAGCAATTAGTTTATGAATACTTTCCTTTCTCGTATTAACATCTGTCAGATCTCTAAATGGAATTGTGGAATCGCAAAGAGGTGTTTCCTTCATTTCCGCAGTATCTAAACGGGATTCAGGATCTGGTAGTAAATCGGCCGTCCTTATTTTATTATTCACTATTGGATTATCAACAAGAGAGAAAGATGCTATTGATTCGGTATATTTTTCCATTTTGACTGCTTAAAATTAATTGGCTTAGCGTTACAGGAATCAATCATTTGTGCAACGATATTTTGTAAACCAAAAAGTAAATGTAATGATTTTAAACTTTTAAAAGAATTTTGGAAAGACTTTTAGAAGGGGACAATTTAGAGGAAAATCAAAATATATTTCGACTCCTGTTTTTTAATTATGTTTTATTTTTTAATTAACTGTTATTGAGTTGGTTAACTTGTAATTATCGGCTGTGTTTAAAATTTTATAAGATTTTTTAAAAATCAAGTACTAATCTTTTAGTTAAATAACTAATAAATTAGTTTGTCTACTAATTAATTAGTAGTATCTTGCATCAAAATTTTTAGCCATGATAAAATTAGCAAAACGAGAAGAACAGATTATGCAGGTATTTTGGGATTTGAATAAAGCCTTTATACGAGATATAATTCCATTATTGCCAGATCCTAAACCGCATTATAATAGTGTTGCAACCATTGTGAAAATATTAGAAGAAAAAGGCTTTTTGAATCATGAGACGGCAGGTAATATGCATTGTTTTTTTCCGGTGATCAGCAGGGAAGAATACCAGCAATTTGCATTAAAAGATATTGTTAGTCAATATTTTGATAATTCGTATCCTAGAATGCTGGCCTTTTTTGCAAAGGAGCAAAAACTAACCGAAAAGGATTTAGATGAAATAGTAAACATCATTAAAAAAGAGAAAGCATGATACCTTATATTTTATACACAGCACTTATTCTTTCGGCCTGCTTTATATTTTATAAATTGCTTTTGCAGAAAGAGACTTTTTTTCATTTAAACAGGTATGTTTTGTTGTCCTGTATGATTCTGGCTTTTATTTTGCCTTTGGTTCCGATTCCTCAAGAATTGTCATTGCGAAAAATTCCGGCAGAAAAGCAGGTTGTAATTGTTAAAACTCCTGCTTCTAAAATAGAGGCCACAACGGTAAAAGCACCGCCCGCATCACCTACAGTTATTGAAGAAACTCAACAAATTATCAATTTTGACCTGCTGATGCATTGGCTGGTTTATTTGTATTGGTTTGGAGTAGCGGTTTTTGGACTTAACTTTTTGATGCAGGCATTGCTATTATTTTACAGGGCTTATTCAAAGTCAGTTATTCAGGATGGAAAATTTCGAATTGTCGAAGTAGCAGGTGATAAAGCACCTTGTTCCTTTGCTAACAATATTTTTATCAATCCTGAAAAATATGAGTGGGAAACCTATAATCAGATTTTGCTGCACGAAAAAATCCATATCGAGCAAAAACATACTATCGATCTTCTGCTTGCAGAAATGGTTCTTATTTTTCAATGGTTTAATCCCTTTGCATGGCAATGGCGTAAAGCATTAGAAATTAATCTTGAATTTTTGACAGATGATCAAATGCTACAACAAGACACTGTTGAAAAAGAAAGCTATCAATTTAGCCTGCTTAAGGTAGCCGCGCCCCAATTCCCTTTGAGTCTTACAACCAATTATAATCAATCATTATTAAAAAAACGAATCATCATGATGAACTCAAAAAAATCAAACGTGAACACCACTTGGAAATATTTTTTCCTATTGCCAATAATGGTGTTGTTTGCCTGCCTTTTTAATCAACCGGCAGCGCAAAGTCAAACTCTTGTTTCCAGTGGAAAACCGGAACAAAAAGAAGTTATTCAAAACGGAATAGAAACAGAAGGAAGTTGGTTTGCCACTATAAAAGGTAACACGATCAGTATTCAATTCAAAAGCGACGAAAATGATAATTCTACCAGCACTTTTGATTTAAATGAATTTAAAGACCTTCCAAGGGACAAGCAGGGAACCTTCTTGCTGACACGAGAAGCTGGAACAATGACTTTTACAGGGAAATTTGAAGGTGAAAGAGGAATGGGAACTTATAAATTTACCGGCGACAAAAATTATGAAGCAGCAATGCGTAAAGAAGGAGTTGAACTTACTGAAGACAGTGATCTTATGGTTTTCTTTATGATTAACATCAAACAATCGTATGTGCAAATGCTTAAGAAAAATGGCTACAACAATCTGGATAAAGATCAGCTTATTCCTCTTGCGGCTTTAAATATAGATGAAGCCTACATTAAGTCTATAAAACAGGCAATTCCTGATATTGATCTGGATAATTTAGTTCCTTTTAAATCCTTAAATGTAGACAAGGCTTTTATTGAAGAGATACGTAAGGCAGGTTATAAAGATGTTAGTCCGGAAAATATAATAGCATTAAAAGCACAAGGTATTGATGCAAAATATATTGCTGATTTTCGTAACTCAACTAAAGCCAATGAAAAAGATGAAGTAGATGCTGATGTTATTGCATTTAAATCACTGAATATTGATCAGGCATTTATTGATTCCTTTAAAAAACTGGGATACAATGATCTGAGCAACGGCGATTTAATGGCTTTGAAGTCATTAAATGTAACCCCTGAATATATAAACAGTTTTCAAAAAGCAGGTTTTAAAAACATTAAAACGGATGATTTGTTTGCTTTGAAATCGCAAAATATAACACCAGATTTAATACAGCAGTATAAAGATCTTGGTCTTACTGTAGTAGATCTAGACGATGTTGTTGGAGCAAAAGCTGTGGGTGCCACACCAACTTTTATTAAATCGATGAAAGGAAAAGGGCATGATTTTAAAAATCTCGAAAAATATATTGAGCTAAAAGCTGTGCTCGGCAATTAAATATTAAAAAATCAAGTTGTAGGACTAAAATAATGAAGCCCAAACCGAAAGGAATGGGCTTTTTTATGAATATATTTTTAATGACGAGATTTTAGTAGCCATTGAATCTATCAGTTAATGATAGCCTGACACCTTTTAGATTTTGTGCGTGCTTGGTTTTGCCTGTTGCGTTTTCATTGGTACCGGAGCTTTATGGTTTAAAGTGGTCTCAACAGTATCGGGCATCTCATCCCAATGTCCCCAATCTCCTTTATAGGAAGTTCGGTATATCAGATCACATTTATCAACGCCGTAAACTAAACTTTGATAAGGGCATTTTTGAAACTTTTCTGCAGAAAGAGTGTTTGAATTTTTCATGGCTCACTAGTTTTTAATAATGGGATAAAATTAAATGTCTGGCCTGAATTAGATTTATATGATAATGGAAATTTGTTATGAGATTAACATGTTCTATGTGTTGTAAATCAGAATTTTAAATGGTTTTTTAAGTATCTTTTTTCTTTAAACAGCGTCCTCGCGGCTCATCACCTTCATGAAGCACAATTTCAGAATGTAAAAATTGTGCAGCATCTGCCGAATCTTTTACTTTGACAGCACTACGTTGTAGCATTTCTGCTTCAAATTCATTCAATACACTTTTCCTTAATCCGGTTTTTCTCCATTGTGACAAAGGTTTACATCCCTTTGCGATTCCACGGGCCAGTGTTAGCGCATCAAGCAACGCCTGATTGGCTCCTTGGCCTTTAAAAGGACTCATGGGGTGGGCAGCATCTCCTATTAATGTCACATGTTTTCCTTTTTCCAGTAATTCAGAACGCAGTAATTCACGATCATATACAGGATAACCTGAAATTTGTGTTGCTAGTGTTGCCGCTAAAATTTGCGGAATAGGGTCGTGCCATTGTGTTCTGAGACAAGCTTCTTCTTTTAGTGCCTGAGGTCCTTTGGCACTTAATGCTTTAGCTTCATTTTCATTCATAGGAAAACTAAGCTGCCACATTATGGAATCTGAAGTATAAGGCATTATATAGATTCGCTCCTGACCATTAGCAGTCTGAAAAACGGTCGCTGAGTCCAATAAAGAACTATTATGACCTTCGAGAGCACTCAAAGGACAAATACCTAAGATCACAATACAATCGAGATAGCGTAGGGGAGTAACCTCATCACCAATAAGTAATTTGCGTACAGAACTTCGAATACCGTCGGCTCCAACTACAAGATCTGCTTTGCAAGTTTTTATCGCTCCATCTACCTGAAAATGTAAGGTAACATTCTCATCTTCAGATTCGTTAAAATCAACTAACTGATGTCCCCACTGTACAGCATCATGCCCGCCAAGTTGTTCAAGAAGAGCCAGGCGCAAAGATTGTCGTGCTATGTGTACATTTGTTCGTTTTGGTGGGGCTGTAGCGTTGGATTGTATCCATTTTCTAATTCCCCATTCTCCAATTACTTTTCCATCTGTAGTGTGAACCAGATGTTTTGTGGAGATCACGCCATCTTCTAAAGAGAAAATACCCAATCCTTCTATGGCTTTACTGGCTTGTTGCAAAGTAAGTCCGTAGCCCTGAGACCGGGCATTAAAGTTATTGTCGCGCTCGAAAAGGGTAAAAGGAATTCCTCTGTGCAAACAGGCTACAGCAAGCGCAACGCCACCAATTCCGCCACCAATAATGGCAACGTGTGGGTAGTTTTCTGTATCGGGAAGAGGAGGGCTGGCCGCAGGAAGTAATCCAGATCCGGAACATTTCAGGCATAAATTAAGGTGCGCTTTAGGACGAACCGGAGCTGTGCCTTCGCCATTTGATTTTTCAAATTGTTCCAATGCCATTTGATAGTGGAGCCGTACTTTTTTGCTGAGTCTTTGACTTTTTTTGCCGCGTCCCTGACAGTCGGGACAAATATTCCAGCTTGCTCTTTCATTTTCCACTTTTTTCACTTCTTTCATTAACTCGTTTTGTCCTTGTTTGCGGTGGGCAAATTTAAGACAAAAGATTACGAGTACAAACTACTTTAAGATTTCCTGCTAAATGCCAACAATCAATCCTCCAAAATACTTTTCAAAATGCAGAAGCGATATTTTCATAAGTTTCTATTTCATAAACCCAAAACCGACATATTTTGTAACTTTTAAAAATCATTATATAACTGCATCTCTTCTATTTCAAGTAATTTTAAGAAAATTTAAAACTTAAAGCTATGAATACAAATAATCAAAATCAGAAAGGCACTAGTAAAAGTGGCGCTGACAGAAATGATATGAGAAAACATCAATATAAAGATCACGATGAAGTTTTAACTAACGATGAAAACTATGACGTTGACACTCATAAGTTTAAAGGTGAAGAACCTGAGTTTGATGATAAGTTAAATAATGAAGAGAAAAAATAAATAAAAATGCCTCATACTATGAGGCATTTTTTGTTTTACTGCTACAATGATTAGAGAAGTTTCTTAATTCAAACATCTGTAATTATTAGCTGACTTCAAATCTTTGCCTATTATTAATAACTCTTTTTATTAATTATGGATTTTTTTTTATTAATTTGTCTTAACAAATTTTTAACGAAATTTATGCTTCCTGAGATACAAAACCTTCATGATGTCTGGCAAAATAATAGAACTGTTCAGACAACATCGTCACATCAAATATCTTTTGATGATCTTACCAATTCAATCATAAGCACTGGTCCGTTTTCTTTTTATATAATTGATTTTTTTGATATGTCACTTTCGCATATCAGTCCATCCTTATTTGAAATGCACGGATTTGATCCTGAAACACTGACTTTCAATGATGTATTAGGCGCAATTCATCCGGATGATATTGACTTTGTAGTAAAAGCCGAGGCATTTTTGACCAAGTTTTTTTATGAAAATGTGGGGCGTGAAAAGTTATTGAAATACAAAATCAGTTACAGCCACCGATGCAGATTAGAAAATGGCGAATATGTTTTGTTTAATCATCAGGCCTTAATGCTGACTATGGATGATAATGGAGGATATGGAAAATCATTAAATATTCATACGCGTATCGATCATTTAAGTTCTTTTAATACTTATAAAATATCCCTTATCGGATTAAACGGAGAGCCTTCTTATATGAACTTAAGTCTTGAGGAAGACAATAAGGAATTTGCAGAGTTTTCTAAAAGAGAAATTGATATCATCAAACTAATAGGGGATGGTTTAAATAATACTGAAATTGCCGAAAAACTTTTTATCAGTCCGTTGACCGTTAAGAAACACCGAAATAATATACTTACAAAATCAGATTCTAAAAATACAGCAGAACTGATCAAAAACTGTATTCTTCAGGGCGTAATTTAAACTTCTTCACTAAAACAAAAAAAATACTCCTTTTGGAGTATTTTTTTTGCCCACACTTAACCTATTTTTGGTAAATAAAAGTTTTCCCAAGACTTATTAGCTTTATTCTCTTTGAGTTACAAATTATTAAATATTTAAAACTTAAAGAGGATTTAGAAATTGACAGAGTGACTAACGTTTGCAATTCTACCTACTAGCAAACTATTTACCATTATTTGCATTGAATTAAAAAATTTAATTTATGATAGCTAAGACAACGGAAAACAATACAATCATCGAAATGATTTTGTTGCTCTCTTTATTTTTAGGATATTCTGTCTATCTCTATATTTTAAGAAGGAGAATAATGACCCAAAAACGACAGGAAATGGATGTTTTAGTATCTAACTATTCAGGGATTATGATTCCGGCCGCAAACAAAAAATCAGAAGAAAAGCTGAAGCAAAGTGTTGTTAAAGCAGAAAGAATAATAAGTCAAAGCAAAGAACAAATGACCTATTCGATTGTTTTACAGTCGGATATTAAGCTTATAGAAACAGAGAACTGTTTATTGGTTAAAGGTTTAATAGAAAGTATTGAAAAAATTTGTTACGAATTTTCTAATATGGACCAGCTTCCGGAAGGTTTTTGTGTGCAGCTAGGCGAGTGGAAACTTTTTATACTTGAGGAAAAACCTCAAATTAGCCGCGAGGACAAAATTATCGTAATGCCAGCCAAGCATTGGTTGCTTGCGGGGAGGAAATTAAAAGAAAGTATCAATGGTTATGAAAAACATCCGTATACTTATTTTTACGAGCCTTTTACCTTCAAAAAAACAATGAAATATGGCATTGGAGTTGAAGCTACAGATTATATTATTTAAAAGGGCAACATAATAGAATAACTTCCAATGAAGTTTATCAGCATTAACTTGATAGAAAATTATAAGAAGACAGTATTGTTTTATGGCTTTTGAGATGAAACAAAGAATCAAATTTGATTTAACTGCTTCAAGTGGAATGGCTTGTTACAATTTTTTAAAAAAGTTAAGAAGTAAAAAAAATATGAGTTGATTTTTATAGATTTGTAAAATAAGTATCTTCCCAAAAATCGCCTGGGAAACCATTATAAAATCTAAGACAATGAAATCTGTTACTTCTATATTTTTACTTTTAATGTTTGTTTGTTCCAATTCTTACTCCCAATTGAGTTCTGATAAAATATTCGAAAGCTTTAAACAAGGCGATCGTACCAATTGTTCTTCTATTGCTTTCATTAAAGCGTCTTTAAATGTGTATGGTTTAGATAATCTTTTTGTTATTGAAAAAGTAAACGACAGTTTGCAAAAAGTAACGCTAAAAAATAATGCGTCATTTAATTTGAAAGATGAAGAAATAAATAAAGCTAAAGTTTCTGCTGGTTTTGTATACATTAAAGACAATTGTGAAAGCGAAAAAATAACCGAATATGCAGTGTTAACATACGCTGTTATGGCAAAATACAAGCAAATTATAGACAAGGAGTCAACTTTTGACAGAGCATTAGAAGATTTAGAAGATGGTGAAGTTTATACACCTACCATTTATAAATATCTAGGATTCGAGGTTGGCAAGCAAATACAAAAGTTAAAACGAGAGTCAGGAAGTGAATTTTGTGGCGTTGTTGCATGGTCAACAGCACATGCCGTTTTTGTTTGTGAAGAGTTTATGGATTATTATGGCAACAAAAAAAGTATCTGGATAAAATATCCGGGTCGTTTTAGAATCATAAAATCATAAAACACCTTTAATATAGAAGATAATTGTAAGATTTAACTTATTTATTATTTAAAAAGAGGGTATTGTACATTTTAATTCAAAAAAAAGAAATTAATAAAGTTGCAGTTTAATTAAATTAATATATTTTTGTTTTATTAACAACCCAATTACAATTGACAAAATGAAAAGCACAATTTTCCTACTTAGTTTCCTTTTCTTCTTAACAACTGGCGCTGTTTCAGCTCAGGCAAAAAATGCTCCAAGAAGTATCATCAGTACAACAGCTATCATCCGTAAATACCATGATCAAAAAGAATTAAGTGGTATGCAAAAAGGAGAACTTTTGGAATTATACATTGAGCGTATTAAAGTTTTAGTAAAAACACTTCCCTATATCGCTTTGGTTACTAAACCAGGTGTTACTATGGCAGACTTAGGTATTCCGGACGATTCTGAACACAAAAAAGTATTAGATGGACAAGCAGTTGGTACAACAACTTTCTTAGATACAACGGTTGAATTTCAAAGAAAAATGATGCCTTATTCTGATAAAGGAAATTTAATCGCTGCGATTTTATTTTACGAAAGCACATTAAAATCATTACATGAGTTCAACGACCTGAACGAAATGTAATAAATAGATTTACAAAAAATATAAACCTCCAAAGTCATTTGATTTTGGAGGTTTTTTTATGCTGTTAATATTTCAAACATTCAGAATTTTAGAATTGTTAATTTTTATTGGCTTTCAAATGAGCATTGAAATTTTAATCAGAAAATTATCTTAACTATCTAGGATTTAGCGCAAAACATTGCCAAAATTATTATAAAATAAAGTGAAAGTTCATTTTGAGAGAATAAAGAAGTAACAAAAACGTTCATTCTTTATAGAAAATTATATTATGAGCTTATTTGATTTTATGACAGTGGAGATAGCGATGGATTTGGGAACCGCTAATACTTTAATAATTTATGAAGGAAAAATTGTTGTAGATAGCCCTTCGATCGTCGCAAAAGATATTAGGACCGGGAAAATTATTGCTGTAGGCAAAGAGGCTAACTTAATGCAGGGTAAAACACACGAAAATATTAAGACGATCCGCCCACTTAAAGACGGTGTAATTGCAGATTTTGATGCATCGGAGAAAATGATTAACTGGTTTATTAAAAATATACCCGAATTAAAGAAGAATTTTTTTACTCCTGCACTCCGAATGGTAGTCTGTATTCCGAGTGGTATTACCGAGGTTGAAATGAGAGCCGTAAAAGAATCCTGTGAGAGAGTCAATGGTAAAGAGGTGTTCTTAATTCATGAACCTATGGCTGCTGCAATTGGAATTGGTTTAGATGTGATGCAGCCGCAAGGACATATTATTGTTGATATTGGCGGAGGAACTACAGAAATTGCCGTTATTGCTTTAGGCGGAATAATTTGCGACAAATCCATAAAAATTGCGGGGGATGTTTTTACCAATGATATCTTATATTTTATGCGAACACATCATAATTTGTATATCGGAGAGGCTACGGCCGAGCAGATAAAAATAGATGTAGGTGCTGCAACCGAAGAACTGGACTTTCCGCCTGACGATTTACTGGTCCGCGGGAGAGACTTGCTCACAGGAAAACCGAAGGAAGTCAAAATTACTTCCAGAGAAATTGCAAAAGCCTTAGATAAATCAATACTAAGAATTGAAGATGCGATTATGGTAACGCTTTCCCTGACACCACCAGAACTTGCTGCAGATATTTACAATACAGGTTTGTATCTCGCTGGTGGAGGAGCCATGCTGCGTGGCCTGGATAAAAGAATTTCAAGAAAAACAGATCTTCCGGTATATATTGCAGAAGATCCTTTAAGAGCTGTAGTAAGAGGTACTGGCATTGTTTTAAAAGACATACCTAAATATAAAAGAGTTTTGATAACCTAATTACAGTCGTCTTTATATCAAAATAAAAAACCTCCAAAGTCATTTGATTTTAGAGGTTTTTTTGTTTTAGTTTCCTTTCAGTAAATTGATACTTACTGTAGCGATATCGGCATCAGGAAACCGTTTAAAAATCGATTGATCCGGATACAAACCAGCTTCTGCAGCCACTTTATTAAAGACATCTATCTCAACAATATACTGATCAGAAAAACCATGTGTGGCATCGTAAGCCGTTGCAGGAGTTTTACCTAAGTTGCTTGCTGCCAGTTTTGGATCTATTGTATGCAATTCAATCAAAAGCAAACCAAATTTACGGACATAAGGCGACCATTTTTGCAGATGCTCCAGAAGATTTTCTTCCACCAGATTATTACTTATTCTTTTTCCTCTATAGGCAAATGCGCCGCTGGATGTACTGATTCTATCTTCGTGAATATGTTTTGGATCTTCCCAAATTCGATTGTGATCTAAAAATGTTCGTACGTTAAGCAAATCTTTCAGATCAATATTGTAGTTTTCTTTTAGGTCATCTGAAAGTAGTTCCGGGCGTCCAATATCCCCCCAAATTACCTTTGCCCAAATATCTGCCTTTATAAGATTCGCTCTTGTTACTTTCAGGGCTGCCTGATTATAATCGGCTCCCACAAGAAATAATGGATATTCATCAAGCAATTTCCCTCTTAAAGTTTGCCTGTCGATAACTTCAAAAATGTGTTGCAGAAAAGCGCCATTACCGCAACCCATATCTAGTATTCCTTTAGGCTGTTGTTCGATTGGCAAGTTAAAAAGGCTAATGATTATTTCATCAACCACTTTAAAATAAGTGTCATGCGCACCGCCGCTTCCCCAGACATTCATTTCACGATCAACATGAATTTCATTTTGACCTTCAGCGATCATTCTTAAAACGGCCGGATCTCCAAAAATTAATTCTTCAATTTTGGCAAATGTTGGTAAGTACGAAACTGTTACGCCATAGGCACTGGATCGCTTTGCAAAAAACAAACCTACTTCGGTAAATTGATAATTGCCATTTTTCTCCAAAAACCATCCAAGATGCACCAGAAAGTCTAATATTTTTTTGAAATTTTCTGGCGATTTATGAAACTCTTCCGGTTTAAAAGAAGTTTCCATAAAATATTTATGAAACATGCCGTTCATTGCCAAACGTACAATTGTGGGCGCAATCAGATAACCTTCAATATGTTTTAAAATCTGATCCTGAATGGTGTTGGTGAGAACATCTTCGGAAGGTTTAATTCCATATCCTTTTTTATATTTCTCAAAAATAATATTGAGTTTTTCAAAAGGTACATCATCAAAAATACGGGTATGAAACTGAATAGAAAAGTGAAGTAAATCAACAACATCCTGATAGAGATAAAAAAGTGAAAAAGCGATTTCAGTCTTATCATTTACTGAAATACTAATTTCCTGTGTTTTATTATCGACTTCATATTCTAAAAAGCCCTGAGAAGCCAAAATTCTTAAACCAACATTCAGATATCCTTCATTTGCTTTAAAGGTAGTTACCAACTCTGTTAGCTCTACTTCCTTTTTGCTCAGGATAAAATCTAAAACTGAATTCTTCTTTAATGCTATTGCAACAGGAGCAACAGCTAAGCCGTCAAGATGTCTGAAAATGGAGCTGCGGAGTTGTGATTTATCGGTCATAGTAAAGAATGAAGGTTTGTTAAAGTTAGTGATTTTTTTAATAGAGGTAAGTATTAAAGTGCTATGCTAAATTCTTAATTATTTGTGAGTTATTTTTTAATAATAGTTTTTTATAGGGCTAAAATTAAACAAAATGAAACTTTAGTATACCCAAAAACGGATTTATGGACACCTGTCAAAGTTATTTATTAATCAATTTTGTCAACGTAAAACCCTAATACATTAAACAGATCTTACAGGGGTTTCGCAAACTAACTATTCACTAACCAAAAATTACAAACCAAAAATGACAAATTTTATTAGGATGAAAAAAAATCCTGGTAGTTTATCTGGATTTAATTTGAAAAAGAAAATGATGATATTGTGTGTATTATTTTCTCTATCTCAAATTCATGGATATGCTATTAGTTCTAAAGGTGCGACAGCGTCAAAAAATGTAAATCAGCAAAAAAGCATTAAAGGGCAAGTCAATGATGAAAACGGTGTGCCAATGCCGGGAGTATCTGTTCTGGAAAAAGGAAGTAAAAATGGTACAACAACAGATTTTGACGGGAAATTTACTTTAAAAACAGAGAATGAGAATGCTGTGTTATTAGTATCCTATTTAGGGTACATCACTGCGGAGGTTGCTACAAAAGGGCAAACTTCAATTACTGTAAAAATGCAAAAAGCTACGGCATCGTTAGATGAAGTTGTGGTAGTAGGTTATGGTAAAATGAAGAAAAAAGATTTAACAGGAGCGATCGTTCAGATAACACCTGACAGGCTGGCCAACCAAAATCCGCAAACTGTTCAGGATATCCTGAGAGGAACTCCAGGTGTAAGAGTAGGTTATGATCCTTCTGCAAAAGGAGGGGGAAATATACAGATTCGTGGGCAGACTTCTGTATATACAGGTTCAGATCAAAAAACAGGAGGTCCTCATAATTCACCGCTTATTATTTTAGACGGAATGCAGTTTTATGGTGAACTTTCAGAAATTAATCCTGATGACATTGCACAGCTTGATATTTTAAAAGATGCATCTGCGGCATCTGTATATGGATCCAGAGCGGCGGCAGGGGTTATCCTTATTTCAACTAAAAAAGGTAAAACAGGCAAACCTACAGTTAGTTTTACCACCAATACAACGATTAGTAATAAGAGTGCCTATCGTAATGTGTATTCACCAGAGGGATACTTAAAATATCGCGAAGATTGGGAAACTGCCCAAACTTATGGCGCTAATACAACAACCGGACAATACGAAGCATGGATAGCCGGGACAGTTGCTCCTGGTAAACCGGGATACTTTTCTAGTCCTAATGATTTAGGCAAGTGGGGTATTACTGAAGCCCAATGGTTGGCGTACCAGCCAGCAACACAAACGGCAGGAAAAAGTTCGCAGGAAGTATGGGGAGCTCGTTTGGGATTAAATTTTGACCCTTCGCTTATGGCTAATTTTTTGGCAGGAAAAACACACGATTGGAGTGACAGCTCTTTTAGAACTGGGATTAATCATGACAATAATTTGAGTATTTCAGGAGCAGGTGACAAGGTAAATTATTATATGTCTTTTGGTTATTTAACCTCTGAAGGAGCTATTGTTGGAAATGATTATAATGCAGCCCGTGCCAATATGAAAGTTGATGCTAAAATTACGGATTGGCTTGACTTTGGTGCAAATGTTAATTTTCAGGACCGATCTGATGGAGATATTACGCCTTCTTTAGGTACAGCTGCAGGTGATAATAATATGATGAGAACCAGCCCATTTGGAACCTTTAGAGATGCAAATGGCAATTATGAAAGACAGCCAATGGGGAAAAATGTTTCCGGGCAGAATTATAACTATTATTATGAACGCCAATTTATTGAAAAGGAAACAGGATATACAACACTGAATACCATTTTCAATACAAAGATAACGTTGCCTTTAGGTATTACATATACTTTTAACATTGCTCCTCGCTATCAATTTTATCATGATCGTTATTTCAGGTCAACACAGAATCCAAACTGGCCAGCAGCTACAACTGGAGTAAATAGAAATAATGCTACAAGATTTGATTATAACCTGAATAATACAATAACCTGGGATTATACATTTGTTGAAAAGCACCACATTGTTGCGACTTTTGTTCAGGAAGCTGAAGAACGCCGTTATTGGTCAGATGGAATGGATGCTTATAATATTCAGCCTTCAGATGCTTTAGGATTTCATCTTGTAAATACGGCAACAATGGCAAATAGTGCAATTAGATCGAACGACACGCATGAAACAGCAGATGGATTGATGGCAAGGCTTTTCTATTCGTTTGATAATCGCTATATGCTTACAGCGACTGTACGTCGAGATGGATATTCAGCATTTGGAGCTTCAAATCCTTACGCGGTTTTCCCTTCTTTTGGAGTTGCATGGAGCTTTAAAAATGAAAATTGGTTTAATTGGGATGCGATGAGTACCGGTAAATTACGTTTGTCTTGGGGTAAAAATGGTAACAGGTCGCTGGCAGACCCATACATATCTGTGGCAAACTTAGTAAATACCGGGACCATGGGGTATTTAGACCCTTCAGGAAAAGCGCTTGAAATTAAGTATTTAGCACTTGATCGTTTGGCAAATCCAAATCTGGAGTGGGAAAAAACAACTTCAACAAATATTGGTCTTGACTTAGGTTTCTTACATGATCGTATTACTGCTACCGTAGACCTTTACAAGTCAGCTACTAATGATATGATTATGAGTCAGTCCCTGCCTGGTTTCACTGGGTTTTCAACGATTGCAACCAATTTGGGTGAGGTTCAAAATCAAGGTTTTGAATTGAGTATCAACACTATTAATATGAGAAAGCCAAACTTTGAATGGCGTACAACATTAGGGATTTCTTATAACGAAAATAAAATTGTGTCATTGTATGGTAATATGGTAGATGTTAAGGATGCCAATGGTACTGTTATTGGAACTAAAGAGGGGAACGATTCAGCTAATGGATGGTTTATAGGCAGACCTATTACCCAAATTTGGGATTATAGAATAACCGGAATCTGGCAAAAGGATGAGTGGAAAGAAGCTCAAAAATACGGACAGCGTCCGGGAGATCCAAAAGTAGCAAATAGCTATACTGCAGATGATGTAGACGCTGTAGGAGCAGATGGCGTTCCTTATAAAAAAGCGGTTTACAATGAAAAAGACAAGCAGTTTTTAGGAAATTCAAGCGCTCCTGTACAATGGTCGTTGCGCAATGAATTTAAGATTTATAAAAATTGGGATTTAGCGGTTAATATGTATTCTTATATGGGACATAAATCACTTAACTCAAACTACATGAATACCTTTAACGATGCTAGTTTATATAAATTCAATTTTAATCCTTATTTAAATCCGTATTGGACGCTTGATAATCCAACTAATGACTGGGCACGTCTTGATGCTAAAGGACCTGCAGGAACTCCGGTTGCACCAGGAAAACTGTATGATCGTAGCTTTATTCGTTTGGACAACATTTCGCTGGCTTATTCACTTCCAAGAGATCTTTTAGACCGTGTACATATTAAAAATTTAAAAATTTATACGTCGGTACAAAATGTAGCAACATGGGCTGCATCTAAAGAATGGAAATATTATGGCGATCCTGAAACTGGAGGATTGGCCACACGACAGTTTAATTTAGGTTTTAATTTCCAACTTTAAAAATTATTCAACTATGAAAAGATATATACATAATAAAATTTCAAGACTGCTGCCTTTGATCGTATTGGCTGCGTTATCTGGTTCCTGCTCAAAAGATTTTCTTGAAGCAGATCCGCTTTCGTTTTACGAACCTGAAACTACTTTTACTACAGAAGCGGGATTGCAGGCCACTTTAGCACTATGTGATAAACAGCTGCGTAACAATTATATTCACTTTGGTTATTCCGGTGTGAGTGTGCCTATTGCTTCAGAGTATCTTTTCTCTGATATGGCACAATATGGAAAAACGGATACGGGTAGTAATATTGCTGATTATGCTGCTACTATAGTTCCTACCGGAGATTTTCGAAGAGATGCAGGTGGTGAAGCACTTTATCTTGGATTTATGTGGACGGAGGCTTACACAGGTATTAAGAATGCCAATACGGTATTAACATTTATTTCTAATGTGACAAGTTTATCAGAGGAGGTTAAAAATAAATATATCGGGCAGGCTTATTTCCACAGATCATACCGTTATCTTAACCTGGTGTATCAATTTGGAGATATACCTTTGATTACTAAAATTTTGGAGGTGCCAAAGCAGAGTTATTATTCTACTAAAAAAGAAGCCATAATTGAAATGATTACAGCCGATATGGAGAAAGCCGTACAATACGTACCAGAGCAATCCAAAATAGGATATGTGGGTATGGTTAGTAAAGGTGCATGCCGTCAGTTATTGATCAAATGTTATCTGGCCTCTGGCAGATTTGCAGATGCAGAAGCACAGGCAAATATTTTGATTAATCAATCGGGTTATTCTCTGGTACAAAATACTTTAGGGATTTTTGATCCGGGAGGAAATGCTGCAGCATGGCCTATTACCAGAAATGTAATTTGGGATTTACACCGACCTGAAAACAAGGTAATTACTTCTAATACTGAAGCGATATTGGTCGCACCAAATGGAGGAGCACAGTCATTTTTAGCATTTTCTTCAATGAGAATTTTTGGACCAAACTGGAATGATGCCAATTTAATTACGCCCGATGGTAAAACAGCAGCACCACGTTTTCCATTAACGGATAAAACAAATTACAATGCAAAATATGATTATCAAAGAGCAATCGGACGTGGGATTGGTGTAATCGCTGGTTCTTACTATTCACAGCACCCTATGTGGGTTGTGAACGGTATCGAGGACAAAGTGGATCTTAGACATAATAGCACAGTTGGAAACTGGGTGAACATGGAAGATCTGAAATACGCTCCGGGAGCAGGTGGTAGCGCAACATGGGCTGGTCAAAATTTTAGAAAGAAGGATGCAGCCGGTAAATTGTTAGCGCAGGATTCTCTTCGTGACTGGTTTGACTTCCCGCATTATAAAATCTTTTTGCACGATGTTGTAGCTGAAGCTAATCCGGCAGCAAATGATTTTCAGGGTGCTACCGCAGGAGCTAGTGCACATTTGTACATCTATCGTTTAGCTGAAACTTATTTATTACGTGCAGAAGCCCGTTTTTATCAGGGTAATTCAACTGGAGCGGCTCAGGATGTGAATATTGTAAGAGCAAGAGCAAAGGCAACACAAATGTATTCTACGGTAACTATCGGTGATATTTGTGCAGAAAGAGGAAGAGAACTTTATCTGGAAGAATGGAGAAATGTAGAGTTAAAACGTATTTCGCATTGTCTGGCACTTAGCGGAAAACCGGATGAATGGGGTAATACGTACAGTAAGGAAACTTGGGATAAGCAAGCCGGAACAGATGCAGCAGGAGGAAGTTACTGGTACCAACGTATTGTACATTATACACTTTACAACAAATATCCTGGTGGTATTTCTGTTAAGCCTGGTGTAAAGTTTTACTCTATGGACAAACGTAATAACTATTGGCCAATTCCGTTTAGACTTGCGATTGAACCTAATATTAAAGGTCAGTTGAGTCAGAACTTTGGTTATGATGGTTACAATGCTGGTGTCAAAGTTTGGGATAAATGGCAGGATGCTGTTGATGATGAAAGTAAAATTTAAAACTCTTTTTGCCTTAAATTGAAGTTTTAACATTCAATAACAGAATAATAGCTTTAAAATATCCAAAAGAAGCTAAAACCAAAAACGAGTTAATTTATTAACTCGTTTTTTTGTTTTATAAAGTCCCGTTTCATAATTATGATAACACAAAATAGTTTATTTAATGTTATTGTGCTGAATTTTAAGTGTTTAAAAACTGTTTAAATTTTATTTTTTGATGTTACTATTTTAAAATACGCCAAAAACACCTACAATTTATATTGTCCGGACTTCTGTATACGTAAAAGCGTACTTTATTCCTCCCTCTGCAAATGGTTATTTATCAACTTTACATTGTTAATTATCAATTACATAGCAAATGTATGTGTGATTTATAATAAACTAACTATTTAATTATTAACCATTAACCTTTAAAAAATGAAAAAAATCTTAAGATTAACAAGTTTGCTGTTCATTACAGCTTTAGTGTTCAATTCCTGTGAAAAGGAACAAGACGTAGAGGCACCACAAGCCGCTAAAAAAGAAGTGTCAAAAAGTGCTGGTACAGACGCTCCTCAAAGCACTACTAATGAGGTTGCCCCTGAGGTGGCTGCTGCAGGAGGTGGTGCCGGAGCGAGAACGATCACATTGAAAACCAATACATTATCGTGCGGTGGTGGTTTGTGTACCTCATTTGGTGTTTGGTCAGAAGGAGTTTACACTGTTTGGTTCCAAATGAAATTTAATTCCGGATTTTATTGGAGCAGAGGAGGTAAATGCGGCTATGGAATATTAATTGGTGATCAGAATACCGGCGGTGACCCAGGATGGGACGGAAATGGTGGTAGTGCCAGATTTATGTGGTATTGCCCAAATGGATCAAATAGTGCCAAAGGAAGCGGGGCGTATCTTCAACCATATGTGTATTACAAAGATCAGCCCGGACAATTTGGTAATGATTTTGGAAAAAAATATTACATACAAGAGGGAGTAACGTATAACTGTCAGATATCGGTTAAATTAAATACCGGGTCAAATACTAATGGATATGTCAAATATTATGTAAATGGTACGGAAATATTGAATCAAACCATTCGTTGGGTGACTAACGATGCTAAACGAAATGTTAATGCCGTAAGTCTTCATACCTTCCGTGGAGGTAGTCAGGAATATTGGAAAGCTCCGGTAACAAGTTCAATTTATTATGCGAGTGCAGCTTGGAATGCTCAATAGCATCGATACGCTATAGTACCTTAGCGATAAACGGACATTAATTTTAGCGTTTTGTACTCTCAATCATAGTAAAAATCAAAAACAAAAGCCACTTCTTTTATGGAGTGGCTTTTTAGCTTTTAATACTCAGGTTAAGCTTAAAATAATAGCATTTATGGCTAAATAATATAGAATATGCACCTTTAAAATAATTTTAATTCTCATTTGCGTGTTATTTTTTTAATAAAATTCTTACTAAATAAAAAAAGAGGTCTGAGTTATTAACTGTCTTATTTGAAGTGTTTTAAAATAATAACTCAAATTTTAGTTAACATTTTTTTTGCAAAAAATGCTCATAAAATTTTGGAGTTAATATTTTTAATATACCTTTGTTCTATCAAATTGGTAGAATTTAAAAGTCTTAATTTCAAAGGGATGTAAGGCTATTAAAAAAAAAATATTTAAAAAAGCCCTAACAATTTTCAATATTTATTCTTATCGGTTCGTTCTTTCTAAAATTTTAAAATGTTTAATTCATAGAAAATTTACTAAGACGAACCCTGAATGGCAGGATTGAAATTTTTATAAAAAGAAATTCAAATAATAATAATCTAAAAATACAAAAATGAAAAAGCGAATGTGTTGTAAATAAAAAAACCATTTCTGTTGCAGCAGAAATGGTGAAGCTTAAAGAAATTGTTCATCTCTATAAGAAAGCGAGAATGGAGTTAATCCGTTCAGGGCTATCTTATTTTTTAAACCAAAACAAAGTAATGAAAAAAAAATTAAATAGATATATCTGGTTGTGTATTTTCTTGATTTCCATAGGGGTTAAAGCTCAGGAAACTAAGCCGCTAATTCAATCAAAATTAGAAGGAACCGTATTGGATGCCACTACAAAAGAGCCTGTTATTGGGGCTTCTGTAAACATTAAAGGTACTACACACGGCGTTGTAACAGATTTGGACGGGAAGTTTTATTTCCAAACCGGACAAAAATTTCCTTACACTTTAATCGTAAGTTATTTAGGATATAAAAAAACGGAAGTTGTAGTCAATCAAAATGCAGTTGTCATTACCCTTACCGAAGAACAAAATGTCCTTTCAGAAGTAGTAGTTACCGCTCTTGGTATTACGAAAGAAAAGAAATCTTTAGGATATACGACTCAGGCACTTAAAGGCAAGGAGTTGTCAGATACAAAAGAAACAAACTTTCTGAATAGCCTTACCGGTAAATTGGCAGGGGTACGTATTACCAATTCGCAGGGTGATATGGGATCTTCACGTATCATTATTCGTGGTGAAACCTCTATATCTGGAAATAACCAGCCTTTATTTGTGGTTGATGGAGTTCCGGTAGATAACTCGCAGTTAGGAAGTGTTGGTGGAGCAACGCGTGATTTTAAAAATGCGATTGCCGATTTGAATCCTAATGATATTGAGACAATCACGGTATTGAAAGGTCCTAATGCGGCAGCGCTTTACGGATCTCGTGCTGCGCATGGTGTTGTACTTGTCACGACAAAATCAGGAAAAGGTCAAAAAGGACTAGGTATAAACTTTAGTACTGGTATAACGGTCTCTCAGGTTAGTACTTTGCCGGCTTTTCAGAACTCATTTGGACAAGGATCAAACGGAAAATTTAGCTATGTAGATGGTAAAGGAGGAGGAGTTAATGATGGTGTGGATGAAAGTTGGGGACCTAAAATGGATGGACGTCTTATTCCTCAGTTTTATTCAAATGGTCAGGCAGTACCTTTTGTAGCGCATCCTGATAATGTAAAGGACTTTTTTAATACTGGTCTTACGTATGATAACAGTATTTCTGTGGCAAAATCAGATGAAAAATCAGATTTCCGTTTAGGAGTAAACAATCAAAAGCAGTTAGGAACAGTACCTAACAGTGAAGTGAATAAAACAAACTTTAGCATTAATACTAATTACCAAATATCTAAAAATGTAAAAGTTGGTGTAAATGCAAACTATATTGTTACCAATGCGCCAGCTTTACCAGGTGGTCCGTCGGGTAACCGTGCTGCCGGTGTAATGCTGCAGTTTCTTTGGTTCGGACGTCAGGTAGATATCAACGAGCTTAATAACGATTGGAACAGAAACTGGAATAACAGTTATTATAGCAATCCGTATTGGAATGCAAATTACAACACTACAAGTCAACAGCGTAACCGTTTAATAGGTGATATTCACTTGGATGCAAAGATTTTTGACGGGCTTAATTTTAAATTCCGTACTGGGGTTGATTATTATAACGACCGCAGAAAGTATGAGATAAAATATGGTACAAATGGAACTCCTTTCGGATCATATGCTGAAGATGCTTACACAGTAAATGAGCAAAATACAGAAGGTATTTTTACCTACACTAAAAAACTGAATGATGATTTTACTCTGGATGCTCTTGCGGGATTCAACATTCGTAACCATAGTGATGCAAACAATTATCAAAAAGCGCCACGTTTGGCAGTACCTGATTTGTATACCTTAACGAATTCACGAGATCCGTTAACTTCATCAAATGCGTTATCAAGATTAAGAGTATACAGTGCTTACGCTTCAGCACAACTGGGTTATAAAAATTATGCATTTTTAAATGTAACTGCCCGTAACGATTGGTCATCAACATTGCCAAGCAGTAACCGTTCTTATTTCTATCCTTCTGTTAGTGGTAGTTTAGTACTATCTGATGCTTTGAAATTGAAAAGCAATACGCTTGATTTCTTAAAATTACGCGGAGGTTGGTCTGAAGTAGGTAATGATGCAGATCCTTATCAGTTGTCTACGATTTATAATTTTCAAACGGCATTTGACGGAAATCCTATTCAAACTTCTTCTCAGAAGAAACTTAATGAGAATTTAAAACCAGAAACAACACGTTCTACCGAGATTGGTTTAGAATCTTCTTTCTGGAAAAACAGACTGCATTTTGATTTTGCTTATTACAACACCAATAGTTTTGACCAAATTTTGGAAATAAAAACAACGGCTTCAAGTGGTTATAATTCGCAATTAATCAATGCTGGTAAAATAAACAACCAAGGTTTCGAAATTCAGTTGGATGGAAATCCTGTTCAAAATGAAAATTTCAAATGGAATGTAGCGGTAAATTATTCAAAGAACATAAGCAAAGTAGAGATTTTGGATTATGAAAAACAGATTCAAAACTACACTATAGGTTCTTCAGGAGGTGTTGATGTACTGGCATCTGTAGGGCAGGCTTACGGTGCGCTTTATGGAACGGCTTATCAGCGCGATGCGAACGGAAATATAGTAGTGGGAGCGAATGGTTTGCCAAAAGCTGACCCACAAAAGAAAGTATTAGGACATTATACACCAGACTATTTAGCTGGGGTTACCAACACGTTGACGTATAAAAATCTTGAATTCTCATTTCTTGTTGATGCGAGTGTAGGAGGAGAGCTTTTCTCAGGAACGAACAGAACTGGTATTTATACAGGAGTATTGGCTGAAACCCTACCGGGACGTGGTGCAGAAAATGGCGGGCTAAATTACTACCTGGCAGGCACTACAAAAACTTTGTTGCCAGCAGGTTCGACTGCCCCAGGTGGAGCAGCAGTTTATGATGATGGAATGATCTTTAACGGAGTATATGCTGACGGAACTCCAAATACTTCAGTTTTGAGTGCACAGGAATATTACAAAGCGTCATACAATATTAGTGAAGCTTATCTGTACAGCTCAACTTTTGTAAAAATGAGAGAAATAAAATTGGCTTACAACTTTAATAAATCATTTGCGAAAAGACTGGGATTAGACGGAGCAAGTATTACTGCCGTAGGACGTAACCTGTTTTTTATCTATAAAGATGCACCAAATATTGATCCTGAAACAGCTTTCAATACAGGAAATGCACAAGGATTGGAGAGTTTATCTCTGCCAACTACCCGAAATTTCAGCCTTAATGTCAATCTAAGATTTTAAAAATACAGAATCATGTTAAAAAATATATTATATACCACGCTATTTGCACTTGCACTGACTTCATGCAGTGATACTTTGGATGAAATTAATAAAAATCCAAATGCAACAGAGACACCATTGGCACCTTATCTGTTAACAGGAACATTAAAACAAGGTGCTGATTTGTATTGGGGTTCCACAAATAACTTTGATTCGTCTTTATTATTTGCGCAGCACTGGGCTAAAATCCAATATACGGAACCGGATCGATACGATGTGTCTAACACTTCTTTCACAACTTTGTGGAATACAGGATACGCAACCCTGATTACGGATTTGAATACAATTATAAATTTCCCGGAGGCGCAGGCAAACTCCAATTTTAAAGGAATTGCACTGACGTTGCGTTCATGGACCTTTTTATTGTTGACAGATGCTTACGGAAGTATTCCTTATAAAGAAGCAGGTTTAAAAGTAACTCCGGCATATAATACCCAAAAGGAAGTATATACAGGATTGCTAGAAGATTTAAAACAAGCGCAGTCTTTGCTAAATACAGCAAATGGCGCTGTAACTGGCGATTTGGTTTACAAAGGAGATATTTTAAAATGGAAAAAACTGGTGAATTCGCTTCGTTTGCGTATTGCACTGAGAATTTCTGACAGAGAACCGGCTTTGGCAAAACAAGCTGCCATTGAAGCTACAAGTGATGCTGCAGGATTATTTACCAGTAACAATGACACTTTTAAGTTTACCTACATCAGTTCGCCTCAGCAAAATCCGGCTTCAGCCTGGTTTGAAACTCGTGACGATTATCGTATTTCGAAAACAATGGTTGATAAGTTAAATGAATTAGTTGATCCACGTTTGCCTGTTTATGCGCAATTACCATCAGATGCAACTGTAGGCAAGTACGTTGGAGCTGCCAATGGATTATCAAACAGTGATGCGAATAGTCAGGGTTTTGCTAAAACTTCAAAACCGGGTACTTACTTTCTGACCTCATCATCGCCAGCTGTTATTGTTTCTTATTCAGAAGTGTTGTTTAATCTTTCTGAAGCGGTAGCACGCGGTTATATTGCCGGAAATGCAGAGCAGCTTTACAAAAATGCGATTACGGCATCATTTAATCAATTTGGAATTACTGATGTAACCGCTATAACTAATTATCTTAATCAGGCTAGTGTAAAGTATGATGCAACTAACTATGCCAAATCGATAGGTACACAAAAATGGATTGCATTCTACGGACAAGGCCTTGACGCTTTTACAGAATGGAGAAGATTGGACTATCCGGTGTTAAAGGCAGGTCCGGCTACAGTTTTGGACGGGCAGATACCTTCACGTTTCTTTTATCCGGGAACAGAACAATCATTGAATGGAACTAATTATCAGGCTGCAATCGCTGTTCAGGGAAAAGACTTGCTGACAACAAAATTATGGTTTGATGCAAAGTAAGATGAATTTCAAAAGAAATACTCAGCTTTAGCTTTCTCCAGAAGATAATTTTATTAATAAAGCCCTGCATCAATTATTGATGCAGGGCTTCTTATTGTTAATGATGGCGTTATGCGTAAATTATTCTTATTTCTTTTCAAGCTCCACCCTGAATTTACCAAAATAAGGATTATCAGCCATTAACGAACGTCCGATTACGATAATATGATCTCCTTTTTGTGTAAGAGGGACTTCCAAATCCATTCCAAAAGGTCCGTCTGAGGAATTATCAGGAAAAATAATTTGATTAAAACGTATGTTTCCTTTGCCTGTAGTTGGAATAATTTTTCCTTTTAATTTGCCGCTGTCTTCATTTTTAAGTTTGACATATATTTTAGAATGAATCGAATCTATAGCGCCTTCAGCTACAAACAAACCTTTTTCATTCTTAAAATTCATAACGATAGTGTCGCCTGTTTGTTTGTTCTCTTCGTTATTTTTTTTCTCTGTCAAAGTAGAATCTGCAGAAGGAGAAGAAGCCACAATTGAATCTGAAGAAGAAACAGCAGCATTCTTGTTTTCTTTTTGCTGGCATGCAAAAAAGAAAAGGGATAGTAATAAGATTGAATAATTTTTCATAATAATATTTTTTGTAAACAGATCAAATTTAGTGATTTTATGAAGAGGTTTTGTTACATAATAATACTGGTATTTTGTAGGTTTTAAATTTTGAATTGTAATATTTACTGAGAATTATATAAAATTTTACTGTATCATAATTTTAAATTTGAAGGATTAGGAACGCAAAAAATCAATATTATGAAAACGGTATTCAAATTACAAATTGTCATGGCTATAATGCTAACAGGATTTTTATTTTCATGCAAGGATAATAAAGATGGGTATAGTGATGAAATTGACACCAGAAAAACTCCGGTTGATACAACTTCGGCAGATACAACGAATATAAATAACGGTCCCAATACTACCGGAACAAATTCAACTGGTGCAACCGGAACTGAATCTGAAAGTGTTACCGGCGCAGGAAGTATTTCCGCTCCGGGAAAACCAAATGCTCCTGGTACTAGTACTACCGGTACTGGCACAGGGCCTGGTCCAAGTGCAAAAGATGGTTCAGCTTATGATATCTCATCTCAAACCAAAAAAGATACGACCAAATTAGGTACTAAGGCTCTAAAAAAGGAAAAAGGAAGCAAATAAATTTCGGTGTGCAATTGCTTAATCAATTAAAATAAACAAATAATAAACTAGTATCTTTGATAGTAATTAGAATTGAATACAACGAATCAATAAGCTAGCATTTTAAAATAGTAAAATATGGAAAATTTGAAGAAAGCATATATTGCCGGAGGATGTTTTTGGGGAATGGAAGATCTTTTTCGCGTACGCCCGGGAGTAAAGGACACAGAAGTTGGCTACATCGGTGGTCAGAATGAGAATCCCACTTACGAGAATCATCCGGGACATGCTGAAGGCATTGAAATTACATATGACAGTAATGAAACCTCTTATAAAGAATTATTGGATTATTTTTTCAGAATGCATGATCCAACAACGGTAGACAGACAGGGAAATGACAGAGGATCAAGTTACAGATCAGCTATCTTTATTCAGAATGAAGAGGAAAAACAAATTGCTGATGAAGTGATTAATATTGTTGATCAATCAGCAAAATGGCCGGGTACAATTTTTACTACTCTTGAGCCCTTTACTAAATTTTGGCCAGCTGAAGAAAACCATCAGGACTATCTTATTAAACATCCAAACGGATATACCTGTCACTTTGAAAGATTTGGTACTTTTTTATAAATGAATTTTTACCAATAACTACTTACTTCTTAAAATCCTCAATCAAATTATTGAATGAGGATTTTTGGTTTATAAGAGAATAGCTTTATTTTTAAAATAAAAAAGAAAGTTTTAAATTACATATTGATTGATTGCTTAGCTTTGTATAAGCACCAAAAACTTCCTATCATGCCAGTAATTGAACAATCAGAATATAATTTTCCTTCGATTATTCATCGAAACAGGCATATCTCTACAATTTACGCTGCTTTAATTAAAAAATTTGACGTTCCTGAATACACAAGAGAAAAACAGGAGTTAAAAGACGGAGATTTTATTAATATTGATTTTATTCTAAATGATCCAAAAAAAGCGGTGATTTTATGCCATGGTTTAGAAGGAGATTCCCGCAGAACTTATAATAATAGCTGTTCGGCCTATTTTCAACAAAAAGGTTTTTCTGTTTTCGCGTGGAATAACCGTACCTGTGGCGGCGAAATGAACCGTCTGCCAAGACTTTATCATCATGGCGCTGTGGATGATCTGGATGAAGTGGTTCAGTTTGTTTTAAAAAAAGGATTTGAAGAAGTTTACTTGATTGGATTTTCAATGGGAGGTGTGCAATTGTTGAATTATTTTGGCTGGACAAAATTAGATGAACGCATAAAGGCAGGAGTGTGTATTTCAGTACCAACCCATATTGCAACAAGTGCGGCTGTACTTAAACAAGGTTTTAACAGAGTCTATTTAAAGAATTTTACAATTGATATTAAAAGAAAGCTAAAACACAAAGCTGAACAGTTTCCTGATTTTATAAACCGTGATCAGATTGATAATATTTCTTCTTTTGATGAAGTTGATCATTATTTTACGGCACCACTACATGGTTTCGCTAGCCGGGATGATTATTATCAGCGTGTTTCTCCAGAATTTTCCCTTAAAAATATTACTACTCCTGTTTTAATTATTAATTCTCTGGATGATCCTTTTTTAGGAGAAAGATGTTATCCAAGAGCTATTGCTAAAGACAGTGCATATGTATATCTCGAAACCCCAAAGTATGGAGGTCACTGTGCTTTTCCGCTGCGTAATTCAACATATTCTTATGCAGAGAAAAGAGCGTATAAATTTTTCAGGTCATTCAAACTTGCTGCAGCAGTATAAATAGAACTGCAAACCCGAAATTTTTAATAGTATTGTGAAATTGAGATTTTAAGAATTTAAAATGGCACAAATTCATAATTAGCTATTGCATCTAAAGGAGTATCTTTGGCTGTTTTTTCTGTGAAAGAAAAAGTAATGCATTAAAAATTACCGGATGTCCCAAAACAAAAAATCTATTTATACACTTCAGTTTATTTTGCTCTGCCTGAGTTCTCTTTTATTTTCTTCCAGTTTTAACATGATTATACCAGAGCTTCCCAGTTATCTGAGCAGTTTGGGTGGCGCTGAATACAAAGGACTTATTATTTCATTATTTACACTGACAGCTGCTATATCACGTCCATTCAGTGGAAAACTTACCGATCGATGGGGGCGCGTGCCTGTTATGGCTGTAGGGTCTGTTGTTTGCTTAATTTGCGGTTTTTTATATCCGGTTCTAAGTTCAGTATCTGGTTTTCTTCTTTTAAGATTAGTGCATGGTTTCTCAACAGGATTTAAGCCTACTGCAACATCAGCCTATGTTGCTGATATTATTCCACGGGAACGATGGGGAGAAGCATTGGGTATGCATGGATTGTGTTTTAGTATTGGAGGTGCTTTGGGGCCATCAATTGGCAGTATAATTGTAAATGCTTACGGAATTGATGCCATGTTTTACAGCTCTTCATTTCTTGCTTTTTTGTCTATAATTATAGTGATGAACATGAAGGAAACATTGGCAGAAAAAGAAAAACTCCATAAATCTATGTTTTATATCAGCCGGACTGATATTATAGATATTGGCGCACTTCCAGCCGGAATAATAACTTTTTTCTCTTATACAGCATACGGATTAATACTTACTTTAATTCCAGACTGGAGTGAACACCTTGGTGCAGAAAATAAAGGAATATTTTTTACTTCTTTTACAGCAGCATCAGTTTTGGTGCGGTTTATTGCAGGTAAAGTTTCGGACAGGTACGGTCGAACAAATGTGATACTTTCCGGACTAATTGTGACCGCTTTTTCACTATTTATTATCAGTGAAAGTACAAATGTTACGATATTATTAATTGGCGCGGCGATTTACGGAATGGGTACAGGAACCTTATCACCAGCCATAAATGCATGGACTATAGACCTTAGCCGCCCGCAGCATCGGGGGAAAGCCATTGCAACCATGTACATTTCGATGGAATTAGGGATTGGTCTTGGGGCGCTCATTGGCGGTAGCTACTACAGTGATATAATTACGCGTATACCACTAATAATGCAAATAGATATTTTGATTTTATGCATTGGTATTGTGTATCTTTTATATTGGAAGAAATTACAGAAAAGATTGAAATTGGTGTAAAAAAAGAGATTAAGTTCTTTTTGTAAATTGATAAATAGAATGGAAAAAGCAAAAAAAATCTTTGGTAAGAGATAAACTTTGAAGCTTTTCCTCTGAGATATAAAACTACCTACTTAATAAATAATATGAGCAATATATTTTCTGACAACAGCCAAGTAGGAATGGTATCTACTTTTCCTGAACTTATACATACTGATTTCAAAGACGAAATGAATGCGTTATGCTGGTACAGAAATTTGGACGGCGATTTTAAAGAAATTGTAGACCATTTATCCTTAAAGGAAAATATAACAGAAGTTCATCCCGAAGATCTAATCGCACTCCAGCTATCAGAAAAAGGTAATCTGGCACGAGAAATAATCTTAAATGATTTACAATTATTAGCCGATTTTGGAGCATCGCCTTCTCTTAATTTACTGAAATGTTATGAACGTGATGATGAATTTGAGTTCATATCGATTGATGTGTATTCATTTCATGTTGATCGTTCGCCCATTGCAACAGATACTTTTTTATGTACCTATCACGGAGCGGCAAGTGACATTATTTCTAATTCGCAGGCAGAGCAAAAAATTCTGATTCCGGAAATCAGAGCAAAGCTAAAAGAGTTGTATGATGGGCCATCAGAAGGATTCGAAGGCTTTTTGAAAGAAAATTATTTTGATTTGCATTATCAGTTGCATCCGGGTGCAGAACCTGTTAATCTTGGATTAGGCCATCTTTGGCGACTAGCCGTAGATCATCCAAAACAACAAGTATTGCCTTGTATTCATAGAGCACCTATAGAAAGGGAAGGGGAGTATAGGATGTTGTTAATTTGTTAAGCAAATTGGGTAATCCACCCTTATTATTCGTTAACAGTAAAGTCTTTTTATAATTCAAAAAATACACTTTGTTAACTTTTTGTGGCAAATTAGAGTGTTGTTCTACGTGAATGTAAATGAATGATTTTGGTGTAATATTTTGATAAACATACAATTATGATTAAATAATTTCGTCTTTGTACGATTTTATTGAATAATTATAATTAAATTTGGATATAACACTAAAAAAAAAATTATGAAAAAGATCGTTTTAACCGTTTTTGCAATATTTTGTTTGGCAAATGTTTTTGGACAAGCAAGAAAAGAATTAAATTTTGGTCTAGTTGGTATTAATTATGAGATTCCTGTTCACAGGGATATTACTATTGCTCCAGGAGTTGGAACCAACCTGGATCTTGATTGGCTAAACGTAGGAGTAAAGGCAAATTATTATTTTGATAATGTATTTGGTTTTACTGATGATGCATGGGATTTATATGCAGGTCCTAATGTTGGATATTCTTTTGATATGAGAGATGATCATGACAATAACGGTAATGATGAAAGCGATATCAATTTTGGACTCCAAGTTGGTGGACGCTGGTTTTGGAACGATAAATGGGGTGTTTATGTAGAGCTTGCCGGTGGTAATGTTTCTGGATTCTCTCCTGGAATTGGATTAACAATGAAACTATAATAATTACAGCTTTAAAAAAAAGTATAGTTTCTTTAAGGTATACTGTTCTTTGCAATAGCATATGCTTTTTGAAAGATAACTAACATAAAAAGCCTTTAAACAGTGATGTTTAAAGGCTTTTTATGTTTTAAAGTTTGTCTTAAAACTTGTACTGGCAGAGAAAATACGCCTGTTGTTTTTATTCAATTGAAAGGCAAAATCACTAAAAATTCTTTCTCAAATCAATTATGGTTTGGTTTGGGACATCTAAATTTACAAAACCTCTTCGTGGCCTGTCCATATCTATTGTAAATAAAATAACCAAAGAAACTAAAAGACAAAATCCAATCTGTACCAGCCAATCCATTTTACCTTTACGGCCTTCAGAATAACCGCTGTAAAAAGAGCTGATCATGGCCAAAGAAAACAACATCACCAGAATACTTTGAGGAACTTTTGCTTTTTCTCCGGCCAGACGAGAGGTGGTCACATCAATCATGTCGTTTAGAGCTGGAATCATTTGCTGGGTTGCAGCAAGATTCGCTGGGTCTCTGGAGAGCTGACTTGCGCGCTTCCATAATTTAGAGGAAATAACCTGAGATAAACTATCAGCCTTTAAAATTCTGTTTACATCGGCACCCGCTTGATAATAGGATATTCTTGTTTCAACATATTGTTTAAAATCTTTACGAAACAAAGTTCGGGTGGAATCCGGATATAAATCGCTTCGCAATATGGCGGTGCCAATATTATTTGCCTCTTCAATTACAATTTTTCTTCTTGAATCATAGCGATCCCCGCTCATGCCGAACGTAAAAGCCAGCAAGAAAAAAAGCAATGCAATTAATGCTGAAGTTTCTGGTAATTTTTCTTCCGAATTATTTTTCTTCCGAATATAATTTCCTGTTTGTTTTCCAAGAAAACTAGATAAAAGCATTAATATAAAAAGTAGTAGAGCGATTACCCAAGCTTCAGTATGATTTAGCGTATTTGTCTGCATACGGTCTTATTTTTTTGATTGTGGTTTTAGATCTAACATCAATTTTAGAATAACTAATTTGCATCTAATTCTTAAAATGTTGCTAAGTAAGTTTTAATCTTTTTCATCTAATAATTGTTGTTTAACAGCATTTAATTCTGCTATTTTTGATTCACTTACTTTTGGGTATTCTAAATCCATTTCATCTAAAGCATGTATGATTGCGGAGGCAATTGCAATTCTGGCGTAAGATTTATTATCGGCTGGAATAACATACCAGGGCGATTTTTTAGTCGAGGTATTTTTGATTAATTCTTCGTACGCGTACATATAATCGTCCCAATAACCTCTTTCCCTGGCATCAGCGGCACTGAACTTCCAATTTTTATCGGGATTATCTACGCGTTCTATAAATCTCTTTTTCTGCTCTTCTTTAGAAACATTCAGGAAAAACTTAATTACAACTGTTCCATTTCTGTTTAAGTACTTTTCAAAATTTCGGATATCCTCAAAACGATTTTCCCAAATATCTTCATCAACTAACTTTTTAGGGATCTTTTGACTTTCTAATATCGCTTTGTGTACCCGAACAACCAATACTTCTTCATAATAAGAGCGATTAAAAATTCCGATACGTCCTCTTTCTGGCAAATGTTTTTGACAACGCCATAAAAAGTCATGGTCTAATTCCTCTGAACTTGGCCCCTTAAAAGAGGAAACCTGACAGCCTTGGGGGTTTATACCAGACATTACGTGTTTAATTGCGCCGTCTTTTCCAGCTGCATCCATGGCTTGAAAAATAAGAAGCACTGACCATTTATCCTGAGCATATAAAATATCCTGCATCGTTGCCAGGGCATTAACACCCATTTTTAAAACTTTTTTGACTGAAGATTTTCCTTCGTCACCTAATTCAAAATCAGCATTGCTTTTATAATCCTTAAGTTTGAAATTTTTGCCGTCTCCAACACAATATTGATCTGAAAATTTTCTGGCCCGTTGCAAAACTTCTTTCTTACTTAAAACTACTGACTTTGCTGACTTCTTTTTGTCATGGGATTTTGACTTATGATCTTTTGGCATAATAGTTTACGTTTTTAAAGTTAAACCTGGTATGTACCTGGCGGTAAATCGACGATGAAATTAAAATCAGTAGATTTGTTAAGTGGTTGTATAATGCTTATTTTATGTTCTGTATGCAAACAGATTTACCATTTACCATTACATCAACCAAACCTAAATTTTCATTAAAAGTTGTTCTTACGTAACTTCCCTTAACAAGAACAACAGCACCATAAATTTTTCCATTTTTATCTGATACAAAATTAAATACAACTCTTTTGTTATCAGGGCTAAGACTCAGTTCGTAACTTGTAAAATCTGTGTTTTTTATAGCAAATTCCTGTTTGGTATCAATTATTTTATCGCCAACATAAAAATTGACAACCTTATCATTTAAGCTTATATCCGGATAATATTCATTAACTTTTTTAAGCAATTCATATTGGGCCGGACTTGCATTCTCACTTTTGGATGTAATGTTTTGTGAAAATGAAGCTACCGAAAACAGAAAACCGAGCATTAAAATGTACTTTTTCATAATGTTGATATTTAATTTTTTTAAAAAACTGGTTTAAATTATTAAGCAATTTACGTATAATTTTTCACAAATAACTACAAGACAGTTTGTTATGTCTTAATGGTATTGATAGTTAGAATGCTCATGCTTAGCGCTCGTATTTATTAGTAATGCCCATTTCAATTTGATTTATCAATCGATCTGACAATACTATCGATAACGTTTAAGATTTCCGTTTTGTAATGGCGTTTAAATTACCAAAAGTTTTGATAATTGCTTTTACCCTGGGTTTGCTCATTAATCTTTATATTTGGATGATTAAATTACTAAAATGAGCGAAAAAACTAAACCGTATGCCTTAATAACTGGCGCCAGCAAAGGCATTGGAAAAGCTATTGCTTATGAATTGGCCAAACAGGGTTATCCACAATTGCTTGTTGCAAGAAGTGAAGCCGAATTAAAAGCTCTATCTGATGATCTTCAACTTAACTACGGCATCAATGCTGCTTTTTTATCGATCGATCTTTCGATAAACGGTGCAGCGCAAAAAGTAACAGATTGGATAAAAACGAATAATTATCCCGTTGGCGTTTTAGTTAACAATGCCGGTTATGGTGTGTGGGGCGATTTTAGTCAGTCTGCTTTAAGCGATCAGCTTGGTATGATGCAGCTTAACATGAATGTAGTGGTAGAACTTTCACATTTATTAATACCCATACTTTCAAAAGAAAAACAAGCCTACATTTTAAATATATCGAGTACTGCTGCTTACCAGGCTGTACCAACGCTGGCTGTTTATTCAGCCACAAAGGCTTTTGTTTTATCATTTACCCGTGCCTTGCGTTTCGAGCTTGCCCAAACTTCAATTTCAGTAACCTGTTTTAGTCCGGGTCCGGTTGATACTGGTTTTGCTGCGAGAGCGGGTGTAAACCCTCTTAACAAAATGGCTGAAAAGTTTAATATGCAGCCTGATGAAGTGGCAAAAATGGCAGTAAAAGCCATGTTCAGCAAAAAATCAGAAGTTATTCCTGGTTTTACCAACATTATTTCGGTTTACGCCAACCGTATACTACCAAAGGCCTTTATAGAAAAAACTGCGGCCGGGATTTATAAAATTTAATTTTTTCAAAAAAAATAAAAAAAAATTCTTTGTAAATAAGAAATTATATTACATTTGTATAAATGTCTACTAATTCTATAGAGTATGTCTAATAAGAGAAATAAATTTAGTTTTCCTAAGGAGCGAATGCACGGTAACAACATGCGAATGTGTTGCTGTTGTTGCTGTTGCAAATCACTTAGCTAAAATTACAAACACTATTATTTCAATTATTAAATATATTTATTATGGTATCTACTTATAAAACTTTTACCCTTACTGAGCAATTAACGAATGAGCAAATTGACTTTTTCAACGAACATGGTTTCATCCATTTCAAAAAATTTATAAACCCGGAAACGGTTTCATCCATCATTGATGCGTCAAAACAAGTGGAGCAAAAATGGATTGACAACGACCTTCAAAAAGTAAATGGCGTTCCCATTAAATACGGAAAAGATTTAGATGGCTCTCCAATTGTACAACGTTTTGCTTTTATCAATCAACATCATCAAACCTTAAGCGGACTTTTACTTGATCCAAGATTCAATAGCTTATTGCCATTGGCAGGCGAGGGCTCGAGATTAGGTACTGAAGAAAAAGACGGAATGGTTTTCAATCATTATATCAACGGGCCAGAAAGTAAGTTTACTAAAATGGGCTGGCATACAGACGGTTTGAGAGATATTTTTTATGGTGGAAAATTAAACCCAATGCTTAATGTTGGTATTCACTTAAGCACTTTACAACCCGAAAATGGCGGACTTAAAATCATTCCGGGTACGCACAAACAAAGTGTTTATCAAATGCTTTTTCGTAAAAAATACTTTTTAGACAATAAACCCGATCCACAGGAAGTTTCCATCACTCCGGAAGCCGGAGATTTAACCATTCACGATGGCCGTTTGTGGCACAGAGTGGCAGAATCAACTATCCGTGGCGAAGCTAGCAGAAGAAGAGTTATTTATGTTCCAATTATAGCCGGAAAATATGCTCCTAAAGACGAGAACAGCCCAACGGTTTTTTATCAACGTTTTGCAGGTATTGTTAAATAATATGCTGATCGTCCTCGCAGTTAGTTATCTGGTTAGATCAGGTAAACTAAAAAGAACCACGGATTTTTTTAAAAATACGCAAAGAAGAATAAAAATAAAAATTGTAAAACTAGAATTGGCTTACGCTCAGGCTTAATAATATTGTTTTATTAATGGGAAAAGAAACACAGGTTGAAGGTGAAAATGCAGTTTTGCAAAGAACATTTTCAGATCGTAAGCGCACTAATATTTTAAAAAGTTTAGAACAGTCAACCATTGTATTTTTGCTTCCAAAGATGCCTAAATTCATTTCGCCAAACGTACTCACTTTCATTGGTACATTGGGTTCAGGAATCGTTTTTTTAGCTTTTGTTTTAGGTACTTATTTGGCAAATTGGTATTTGCTTTTGGGTATTATCGGATTGGCTATAAATTGGTTAGGCGATTCTTTAGATGGAAGACTGGCTTATTACAGAAATATTCCGCGTCGTTGGTATGGTTTTGCACTCGATATTATTGCCGACTGGATTGGCATTGTACTTATAGGCTTTGGCTACTACATTTATGCTGAAAACGGCACACAAATAGTAGCCTTTGCTTTTGTTGCCTTGTATGGCTGGTCAATTATCATCAGTCAGTTGCGCTACAAAATTACCAATGAATACAGTATAGATTCTGGTTTTGTTGGCCCAACCGAACTTCGGTTTATTATTGCCTTAATTTTAATTGTAGAAGTTTTATTTCCGGGATCCATTACCTATTTGGCTGGTTTAATCACTGTTATATTGCTTATAATTAATGGCATAGATAGCGTAAAGCTTTTAAAGTTGGGCGATTTAAAAGATAAAAACCACAATTGATAAATAACAATTTTTATAATGTCGTATTTTGAAATTAAAATAGCTTAAATAACAAATTGATTTCAATTCCTTATCTGCAATATTGGGACTTTTGACTTTAGAACTTTTAAACTTTCGACTTACTTATGTTCAGCAAAAAATCCATTTTCACTTTTCTTCAGGCACAAGTTGCGGCATTTTTAGGCGGTATTACAGATTATGGCTTGATGATTTTATTAACAGAAGTATTCAAATTACATTTCACTTTTTCTATTCTAATCTCCGGAACCGTTGGCGCCATTATCAATTTTAGCATCAATAGATTTTGGGTATTTAAAAATCAATCCGGGTATAGCAGTCAAATCAATAATCAGCTTTTTAAATTTGCGTTGGTGGTTTTGGGAAGCATTTCCTTAAAATCATTTGGTACACTTATTTTGCAAAAATCATTTCAAATCGATTACAGAATCGGAAGATTAATCATTGATAGTTTTGTTTCGTATGGATTTAATTATCCACTGATTAAAAATTGGGTTTTTAAGGCAAATGAAAAACAGAATGTAATCGAATCAAATTAAAGCATAAACATTTTGTTATGAATAAAATACCATTTAAAAATTTTACAAAATCACTAATCGTTATAACGTTTTTAGTAAATATACTTTCCGGAAATCTGACAGAATATCAATTTATATTTTCGGCTCTTGTATTAGAAAAATTTACTACTGAATTTGAACATGATTTAGAAGATGAGTATCTGACATATTATAGATATAATTATTTATATGATAGTTTTTTAAATCAAGAATTAGAAAAAGTAACATATGAATTCAAAAATTAATTACTGATAAATAAACTAATACATTCCCAAAAAAGAATAACCCAAATTATTTAATCTGTAATTCATAGCTTGAATACTAACTTTAAAAATATCTGAAAGATAAGCTATTGGATCAATTCCTAATGGAATCTTTTTTATTTCCTCTTCAATAAACTTTTTTGGCATAAGCAAGGATGCGGCAAAAGAGTTTGCTTCTTTCTCTTTTAAAAGTTCTCCAGTTGTAGAATCTAAATTTCGATACAATACAGTTTCATTTTTATCGACGAATAGTGGAGTGTCTTTGTGTAAAATGAAATGTCCTAATTCATGTGCAATAGTGAATTTTTGTCTTTGCGGAGCTTCATTTTCATTATATCTTATGTACGGCTTTTGTTCTTTTATGACAAATAGTCCTGAAATTGAACTGTCAAGTGTGGCAGGTTTAGCATCAACACCTAAATATTCTGCTATTTTGAGAACGTCTATCTGACTTGGGGCATCAATGTTTAGTTCTGACAAAATATTAAAGGTTTTTTCTTCAATTTTTTTATAGAGTATCATATTATATACTATTTAATATATTTTCAAGGTTTACTTTTTGGGATAAATCTAGATTTTGTGTGTCTAAAATTTTTGATAATTCAGGACTACTAGAGTTTAGATTAGATTGAATTTCTTCAATTGATGGGATTAAATCATGAATGCCAATTTTAAAAAAAATCGATAATTCATAAAGTAAAAATAAGGGAATTTGATGTCTTCCTAATTCAATATTAGAAATTGAAGCTCTCGAAAGATTTAATTGTAAAGAAAGATCTTCTTGACTTAAACTTCTTTCTGCTCTTAAGGATTTAATTCTATTACCAATCATATAGTAGAGAATACCTTTAAAGTCTCTCATAATTTAATAGATTTTAAAATATGGTGCAAAAATACAACATGTTTATCAGAATAGCAAATTAAGTGCCAAATTGACAGTCTGATAAGGTTTTATCAGTTTGGCACAGTACTTGCGTTTTTGCTAGATATATAAACATAACATAACATAACATAACTTAAAAATGGCGAAATTAGCTGATTACTTTATTTCAGGAGTTTGGAAAGATAGCTCCGATAGAATTACAGATGTATTATTACATGCTGTAAATGACAACAATTCATTTCAAATGGGAGTAAAAACCTCTGAATCTAATGCTATTAACCTGCTGAAATCACGAAAAACAATTAAAACAATTACGTGGAGGTATCCTAAATGGCACATTGGGGCGTCTGTAACGGTTGTTACTGTTGGAAATCGTGAATATCTAAGGACAGTTGCGAATGCTTCTGAAAGAGACAATCTAGATAATTCAATAGATATGAAATTTATAAAATAACAATATGGAAAAGAGTTTACATTTAGATTCGGTAATTAAAACGCATCAAATTACTAAAGAGGAACAGCTTTTAAATAAGCACAAAGAAAAAAGTAAAGAGGTTAAGGAGGCATTACAAGAAAAATATGGTGTTGATATTTATTCTCCATTTAATTCTGGTTCTTACGCAAAGAATACGGCAATGAACACCAAATTCGATTTCGATATGGTTGCTCCGTTTAAAAGAAATGCTTTTGGTAGTAAGGGTACATTGAAAGAAATGTTTGATTGTGTTTATGATTTCTTAAATGAAAGATACAACGAAGTCGCGACTGTAAGAAAACAAAAAGTTTCGGTTGGAATTGAGTTTTACAGCGATGATGATGGGGATGTTGTGAAAATTGATGTTGTTCCTGGGAGAGAATTAAATCAAGATCAGTACATTGACGATGAAAATTTGAATTTGTATGTCTATAATAAGTATGGTGTTTATGATGCTGGAAGTGAAAGGATTAAAACTAATGTTCAAGCTCAGATTAAAAATATAAAAGATAGAGCTACAAACGAAAAAGAATCAATAAGAAAAATTATTCGTCTTCTAAAAGTTTGGAAAAACACTAAGTATGATTATCCAACTAAATCCTTTTTTTTAGAGTTGATTACAATTAAAGCTTTTGATAATAAGGATATTACTGGTAATTTGTGGGGTAAATTGAAAATTGTTTTGGAATATATTCGTGATGAAGTAACTAAAGAGAGCTTCAAACTGAAAGATCCTGGAAACAGCTCTAATGATTTAATCGATTCGTTAACGGAATATGAAAGAGAAATGCTCTCTTATGATATGAAAAATATGCTTGAACGTATCGAAGATAATGCTGAAAATATTAAAACCTATTTTCCTGAAAATGAAAAATTTATCGAGGAGGATATAGAAGAAAATAAGTATGAGAATAAGGGAAGTGGATTCTATTCTACTCCGCCAAAAAATGAAAGATTCGGCTAATTGATGGGTATGGGTGCAGACATAAATAAAATTCAACAGATCTTTTCCGAACTAGATGGAGTCACGATTGAAACTACATTTAGTTCGGATTCAGATTCTAATATTGTTGGGGAAATAAGTTTGAAAATTCCGAATAGTATAGAAGTTTTAGGTTTTGGTGTTAAGATTTATCCTGAGTATCCTTTTAAAAGGTTGGATACAGAATCAATAACTTTTTTTAATACTGATTTATTGGAATACGGACATGTAATGGGGAATGGTGCTGTTTGTATTCATACTGCTCATCATATTGATTTAGAAAAAAAGATTAGAATTGATATTGATTCATTAAAACGATGGATTGACAAATATTATATAAATAAAGAAAACGATAATCATTACGAGCATTTAATTTTTCAGCCGAAAGATTTTAATGATGCTCATTTCTCATATTTGTTTACTGATATAGACTACGTATTTAATAAAAATCAATTTGGCTTTTTTGAGTATTCAAAAATTGTTGGTGGAATGTATATGAACAAAAAGATTAATAATAACATTGTTCAAAATTTCAGAACCCCTTTTGGAGGGTTGCTTGCTGAATGTGAATGGAGTAATTCTACTAAACAACTGGGTGATAAAAATAGTGGTTTGTTTGTTTTTATAGAAAACCCACCTGCAATTAAGAAAAAGTTTATAATAAGCAATTGGAAAGATCTAGAAGGCTTATTGAGCCATGAATTTTTTAAGTTTTTGGATAATTTTCAGAAAAATAATCAAAAGATAAAAGGAGCGCCTGTACCTTTATTAATTGGTTATAAAATATCTGATTTAGAGATTCATTGGCAAGTAGCAATTTTAGAAATTGGAAAATTTCCTTTAGAGTCTTATAAAGAAAACAAAATTTGGAATGGTAGGTTTGTTAGAGAAGAAATTATTTGGGGTATTACAAGAAATAGTTCGTATAAATACTTTTTTGGAAGAGGTGGATTAGTAGAAAAAATTACTAATAGTAAAATCTTAATAATTGGTATTGGGGCAATAGGAAGTATTGTTGCAACAACTTTGGCGAGAGGTGGCTGTGTAAATATTGATATAGTTGATTATGATATAAAAGAGCCAGAGAATGTTTGTAGATCGGAATATTCGTTTATAACTGGTTTGTGTAATAAAACTGATGATTTAGCAAATGAATTATTTCGAATTTCACCATTTATAGATGTTGGGATTTTAGAAAGTGAAAAATTACATTTTTATTCAAAGATTTTGCATGGGGTAAAAGATGTTGGTGTTAAATTGGAAGAGCAATTATCTGATTATGATTTTATTATTGATTGTTCAACTGATAATGATTTATTGTATGTTTTAAATCAGCTTCATTTAAATCGCTTAGTTACGATATCAATTACAAACAATGCAAAAGACCTAGTTTGTTCTGTTGAACCCAGAAGTTATTATTGGGTAATGAATCAATTTGAAAATGTTTTAGAAAATGATTTAGAAGACTTTCATAATCCAACAGGTTGTTGGAATCCAACTTTTAAAGCCTCTTATAATGATATAAATACGCTAGTACAATTTGCAATAAAACATTTAAATGTGAAATTTTCTAATGATAGCAAAGTTTTAAGGAATTTTGTTTTGAAAACCGAAGTAGAAAATGGATTTAATATAAAACTAAATGAATTTTGATATACAGAAATAAAGAAATTGGGCTAGTAATTAATATTGAAGATGATCTTCTATCGAACATTATTGATATTGGAGTGCTGCATTATCCGAATGAATTTGGGGGCTTTTTGATTGGTTATTATTCCTTTAGTCAAACTCAGTTAAATTTAACTGATACAATACTCCCAAATAAATATAAATCAACTCCATATTTATTTGAGAGAGACGCCGTTGGAATAGAAGATAAATTAAGAAATTATTTTAGTGAAAATCCCCAAAAGTATTATGTTGGAGAATGGCATACACATCCTGATAATTTACCAATACCTAGCAGTACAGATATTAATGCAATAAATTCAATAGCGAATCATAAAGATGTTTCAATAACAAATCCTGTAATGTTAATTATAGGTTACAATGAAACCAAGATTGAGCTTGGTTTTTATGTTCAATTTAAAAATAAATTATACAGATATGAGCAAGGTTAAAGTAATTGTAATGATGATTTTTGTAATGACTAACTGTGGTTTACTGTTTGCAGTAAACTCACCAGATAAAGTTGTGGAATTGGAAAAAAGAATTAGTTATTTAGAAGATTATAAGAGTAATATAGATAACCTGTCTAAAATTGAAATTCAAAAAGCAAAAGACGGATTACAAAAGGACTTAGATACTAAGTTTGAAGATGTTGAAATTTTGCTTAAACTTATTTTGTTTCTTGGTGTTCCAACAACACTTTGGGGATTTTATATGGCAATATGGGGAATTAAGAAAAAGGTTAAAAAATTGATTGATGATAAGATAGAAACTATCGTTGAACAAAAGAGAGAAGAAATTATAAAGCTAGTAAGTAATCAAGAATTTGAAGCTCGTTTAAAAAACACGAAAAAAATTCTTGTACTTAGCCCTACTGAAGAAGCTCAAGATGAAGTAAAGAAGACAATGTCAAATTTTAAATTCAAAAATTTAGTTTTTAGAATTAATAATACTTTTAATGAAATTCCAGAACATGATTTAATAGTGTTCAATAATATTGATGGAGATTTTCCACAAGACGAAATCAATAATATTATGTTTGAGGAAAGTGATGAAGATATTTGCTTTGTTGCTTACACTACCAAAACACTTGATAGAAATCCTAGATTAAATTTTGCTAACTCAAAATTCACTTTATTTCATAGTATATTAATTACCTTAAGTTTTGTTGAATCAATAAAGAAAGAAGAAATATAAATTGATTTCTAGTAATTTTATCAACATTATAAATATCAACTAAATTGTCAACCAAAAAACAAAAAGCCTGTAAACATTGAGTTTACAGGCTTTTTTGTGGAGTCGCCGGGAATCGAACCCGGGTCCAAACAAGCAATTAAAGAGCTTTCTACACTATATTTCCTGATTGGATTTTCGTTGTTAAGCCAGGTCAGGAACAACACTCAACACTTATCTTCTTAATTTCGAAATCCACCCCACTCTTTGCGCATTTTTTTGCTTCTTAGAAATTCTACACCTGATCAAAGTCTCTCGACTTTTCAATCAAAAATTTTTACCAACGCAAAGTTTCGCAAAAAATTAACGTACTTTTGGTTTAACCAAAATATTATATAAAAGTAAAATATGAAAAAAATTATTGTAAGTATGTTTATTGTAAGTCAATGTTATACTATACATGGACAATCGATTGATAAAATTATTACGAACAAGGAAGTAAGTAGTATAGAGAAAATACTTTCGGCTGATGATATGCAGGGCAGGAGAACTTTTACTCCCGGTATTGACAAAGCATCGGCCTTTATAGAATCAGAGTTTAAGGCAATTGGTTTGCAAACTTTTAATTCTGCAACCAATTACAAACAAGAATTTTCGTTGACTGCTTCTAAAGCCGTTTCTTCAAAAATTACTATTGACGGCAAAGAAATAAATAATAACCAAGTTGCAACATTCTCCTACCTTCCTCAGGTTTCTTTAACTGAAAAAAGCGATATTTCTATTGTAAAAATTAGTAAAGGAGATAACATTGGCCAGAAATTTAATGAATATTACAAAAGCACCAAAAATCTTTTGGTACTGGTTGACCCCTCATTTGATAAAGTGTTACCAAATATTCAACATATTGATCGCGTCAATGCTAACCCAGGAAACAATACGATTTTGTTTGTTTTTGGTACCACAGAAGCAACTACTTTTTCTGTTGAATTAACGAATACAATCACCAAAAAAACCTTGAATAATGTTGTTGGAGTATTACCCGGAAAAACGAAACCAAATGAGTATGTGATTTTTTCAGGGCATTATGATCATTTAGGAGTAGGTTCTCCCGAAGAAGGTGTTCCGCATCCTGCAACAGATTCTATTTATAATGGTGCTAATGATGATGCCGCCGGAACAACAGCAGTAATTATGCTTGCGAAATATTTTAAAAAACAGAATAACAACGAGCGCACTATTATTTTTACCGCATTTGTTGCTGAAGAAATTGGTGGTTATGGAGCCAAATATTTTTCTAAACAGCTTGCGCCCGAAACAGTGATTGCGATGTTTAATATTGAAATGATAGGAACAGAATCTAAATGGGGTAAAAACTCTGCTTATATTACAGGCTTCGAAAAGTCGAATATGGGACAGATTTTACAAACTAATTTAAAGGGAACAAGTTTCACATTTTATGCAGATCCTTATCCAGACCAACAATTATTTTACCGCTCAGACAACGCGACGTTGGCAAAGCTTGGAGTTCCTGCTCATACCATTTCTACTTCAAAAATGGATAATGAGCTAACGTATCACACAGCCGATGATGAATTTGAAACGTTAGACATTGATAACATGACGCAAATAATAAAATCAATTGCATTAAGTTCTTCTTCGATTATTAGTGGAAAAGATACGCCAACAAGAGTAGACACTACTCAATTGAAATAAAATAAGTAATTATAAAGAATCGAAAAAGCACTGAAAATGATTGGTTTTCAGTGCTTTTTTTTGTCCTGTTATGCTATAAACATCAATAATTATATCTTATAAGTCTTTTATCTAATCCAAACTAAAGACAAATGTCACTCAGTTTGCGCATTTATTTTTGCTATTTAGAAATGATAAGCTTTACAGAAATCTCGCGACTTTTTACGGCTAGTTTTTATTTTACCACAGAACACTAACCAGTCAGGACTCGTTGTCCAGAATCAAAATATTTCACTAACTTTAAGTCAATTAATCATTTAAAGTGATTATGTTTCAATAATCTAAATAATTTAAATTATGAAAACGCACCTAAATTCAAAATTTATATTACTCCTGTTGTTTACTCAATTACTATTTTCATGTAAAAGTAATATGAGTGGGGGAGTTGGAAGTGATGGGAAAAATCTTGATTCCACGGTAACTAAATCAGACACTATTATTGTACCAAAAAAGAATTAACAAGTATTAAAATAATAGGGCAATGTATGCTGTCTTTCTTATGAAAAGCTGCTCAATCCTGAAAGCCTTTGGGACCAACTTTGCCATTTTTTTTGCTTCTTAGAAATCTACATCTAATAAAAGTCTCCCGACTTTTTACTTTAGTACTTATTGATGTCCTGGATTTTTTACATTCAGTAAAAACATTCTAAGAAATTAGATTTAAGTCAGACTCCGGTAATTGTGAAGATTTTTTGAAGGCGGAACATCAGCGTGTATAATTTCCATTCCGACCTGCTAATTTTTTGGCGAAAGGAACTCTTAAAATAAAATCGATTGTTTACTGGTAGTAATATTCCTGAAAATTTCATTGTCAATATTTAATCCTGGAATTTTGGCTAATTTATCCGAATCAATTCCAATAAAATTAGAATTAAACTTAGTTGGCCGGATAGAATATTTCAATATTGAGTTTTCTTTTTAACGGTCTCCCAAATGAAATTATAATCGCTACCTTGCCACAAATAACACAAAAATTTTTATGAATAAAAGAGGCCCGATAATAATTATAGAAGATGATTTAGATGATCAGCAATTCCTGGCAGAAGTTTTTGAACAGCTGCAATATCCAAATGAAATTATATTTTTTGGTGATGGGGAACAGGCGCTTAATTATCTTACGGCGACAACCGTCGAGCCTTTTATCATATTTTCTGATATAAATATGCCAAAATTAAATGGAATTGAGCTTAGGGCAAAAGTACATGAGAATGAAGATTTAAGGATGAAATCTATTCCATATCTTTTTTTCTCGACAACGGCTGAACAGAAACATGTTATTGATGCCTATTCTAAATCAGTGCAGGGATTTTTTGTTAAACCTTCTGATTTTGGTAAAATGAAAGAAATGATCAAAAATATAGTGGAGTACTGGCACAATTGTGTTTCTCCTAATTATATAAAGTAATTAGCTAATATGGTATCTCACGCTACATGATATTTGTCTGCTAGCTTATTATAATTACTTTTAATAGTAACTTTTTTAGATATTTTCAGTAGCCTGTTTAAGGGGAAGAGTAACTATAAATTCGGCACCATTTTCTTTTTCTCCTTTGGCCATTATAGTGCCCTTGTGTCTGTTAATGATTTTTCTGCAAAGAGACAGGCCAATCCCATTTCCTTCATATTCATTCTTTGAATGAAGTCTTTCAAAAGCGGTAAATATCCTTTCTGCATACATAGGATCCAGGCCGATACCATTATCTTTAAAAGAAATTTCAATAGATTCAACAGAATCGATAACTTTTATGCTTGAGGTTATAATAACTCTCGGCGGCTGGTTGGCTTTTGTGAATTTTAATGCATTTTGTATAAGATTGTAGAAAAGCTGCTGAATAAGAATTGGTGCACCCTCGATTTCAGGAAGATCGCTTATGATTAAAACGGCACCTTTTTCTTTTATTATAAGCTCCAAATCTGTTTTGATATTCTCCAATAATTCATTTAGGAGAATCCTTTCAACAGGCTGAGTACTTTTGTCAATAGTAGAGTAGGCAAGGAGCCCCTCAATAATGCATTGCATACGATTTGCAGAATCCCCTATTTTGTTTAAGTGCATAACCGAACGATCCGGTAACTGGTCTGCAATCTCATTTTTTAGGAAGGCATTGAAAGTTTTGATTTTTCTGACCGGCTCCTGAAGATCATGGCTCACCACATTGGCAAAATGCAGCAAATCATCATTAGATCGTCGGAGTTCCAACGTACTTTCTTCAATCTTATTTTTCAATTCTACCTCAAATTCTTTTTGAGCTTGTATATCCTGTACCACTCCTAAGATTGTAGACGGATTACCTTTTTCATCTTTTATGATTTTTCCAAAAACTTTTATCCACTTTTCAGAACTGTTTTGCTGTATAATTCTTGCTTCGTAGCATACAACTCCGTTTATCAGTGCATCTTTATGAGCCTGTTCCCGAAGTTGGCGATCATCTGGATGCAGTTTTGCTACCATTGCCTCTACAGTAATTTCAGAGTCTATAGACAAAAGCTTTTTAAAATTATCAGAGGTTTTAATCTTGTTGGTTATAACATCAATTTCATATGTTCCCATACCACAGGCTTCTATTGCCATAGACAGCATTTCATCGGCATTTACTATCTGGCTTTTTGCTTCATGTAATTTAGTTGCTTCTGTACAGGTTTGTATTACGCCATAAACAACTCCGTTTTCATTGCGAAGAGGAGTGAAATTATAATTAAAAAAAAGCGGCGTCCATAATCCATTTACAAGGATATTAAGTTTTTGGTCGTTGACTTGCAGAGACATTCCCGTTTTCATTACCTTTTGGATTTCTTCGCGAATCGAGTCTTCCTGAAACTCAGCAATGACATCATCAAATTTTTGGCCAATGACCTGCTCGCCTTTATTCCATAAATTGCACATTGCTGGATTAGCAAAGGAAATTATTAAATCTTCAGTACAATAAACAGCAGTTGGCAGTGGTGTATGTCGTAATATATCTTGTAGAAAAATTAAATTGTGCTGCACATCTATTGGCTTTATGGTTTGTGCTAAGGTAGTGTGCTGACTAAAAAGTTATGTTATACAATTTGGTACTAATGATTGTACAACTCCAATGTATCTAAGCCCTAATGGGTTACGGACTTTGAATTTTAATTTAAAAAAACATAAATTATAAGATTTTGGCTTGGTCAAAAATTTTATTAGACATTTATATAGTACTTTTGGAAATTGTAAAACCCCTCCAATATGACAAGTCCTAAAAATTCAGCTGCAGCTACTAACGACCCGGAAGACAAAGAGCCGATGAAAATTATACTCGCCGAGGATGACAAGGATGATCAGGAATTATTTATGGAAGCCCTGAGTGCCACAAAAATTCCTTCTGAAGTAACTACTGTTGGAAACGGGGAGCAGTTGTTAAATACCTTAAAAGATCCAGCCGAGCCAAAACCTGATATTGTTTTTATTGATATCAATATGCCCGTTATGGGAGGCAAGGAAGCACTCGAGGAAATTAAGAGCGATAAGGAACTCAAAGAGATCCCTGCTGTTATGCTTTCCACTTCCAATCACCCTGCCGATATTGAAGAGACATTAAAAAAAGGGGCAAACCTTTATATACAAAAACCAAATTCCTTTACCGGCTTTATTCTAATTTTGAAAAAAGTATTCGCGCTCCACTGGACAAAAGTTTTGATGGATCCGGTTAAAAATATATTTTTTGTTTCTGAAAAGAATATTTCTCATAAGGATTAAAGAATTGACTAAAAATTGTAGGTACTTTTTATTTCTTAATAATCTATTAATAGAAGATTGGGAATTGTTACCAATCTCATAGGCAGATTGAAGCTTAAATAACTAATATGTTTAGCAAAAGGAGCTTTAAAATTTTCAAGATTTGAAAAAAATGGAATTATTAAAAAAGGCGCCAATTGAACACAATTGGCGCCTTTTCGCTTACTGGCTTCACTAATATATTTTAAAAGTCTCAGAAACCATTTAGATTAGTATTTGATTCAGAAATAAGTTTTAATAGCTCATTACAAAGAGTAGGCTTGTAATGTTTTTCTTGCCCATTTCCCCCAGTCTTTCAAAGCATCCAAAAGTATTTTATTTAGTCCCTTATTGTCAGTAGGTTTACCTTTAATTGGTGGAGCTAAATCTTTGTCAGAAACTGGAATTTCTGTAACTTTTGTAGCAAACCATGTCATGTTTTCGTGTGGCATGGCCAATCCTAAAATGGTTCCGGGTAATCCTGTAAAAGATTCAGGGCCACCAGCAAATGGAATTTGAATAGTGTAATAGGCAACAACATAAACAGAATCGAGAACAATAGCATTTGCTCTGCGGCATTCATAACCTGCAATTTCTCTTGTTTCATCGGTAATTTTCCAGTCAATTTTGCGTAAACTGTCTTTAACTAAGTATAAATCGTCATAAACATTTTTTTGTGTAATACTGGTTTTCGTATCAAGATCTGTGGCGATAACATTTTTTAAATTAGCCATTGCATCGTCAGCAATCCAATTGTTGGTTGCTGACTGATTTGTTTCATCCCATTTGTATACACTCTTGTTTTTCGAAAAACTAAGAATGCTTTTTGTAGTTTTAAATTGAGGATTGGTTTTTTTATAACTTTCAAAAGCAGCCTGATAATAACTATCAGTTTCTCCTTTTATCTTTTTTGTAATCAAAGCATACATATTCGATTTTTTCTCAAATTCGATTACGCCATTTTGTACAAAGTGGTCATTTTGTGCAAAAGTATTGCAGCTTATCAATACAATTATTAAAATTAAGATGCGGTTTATTATTGTTTTCATGGTCTTAGTTTTGTTTAATTTCTCCTCCGCCCATCTTGGTAAAATCCCAGCTTACAGAGAACATAAAATATCTTTGGATAGTGGTGTAAGTACTTTGGTTGATGTTTCCATTGAATGCAGAACGATTAAATCCTACATTTTGGTTCAAAAGATCCCTTCCAGTTATAGAAACTCTTAAATTATCGGTTTTCAAGAATTTTTTGGTGATAGATGCATTCCAGATAAAACGTTCAAAAGTTTCCTGAATCACTTCCGTTTTTCCATTATATTGATAATTACCATCTGTGCTAATTTCTAGTTTGAAAGGTAATTGTACACTACTCCAGAAATTTCCGTTAAAACCCCAGCCGCTACTATTACTATTTTCGTTGATGCTTGCATTGGCAACGTTGTAAGTAGGTCCGAAGCTAGTATTAAAATTATATTTTTTTTCTTTATTCTTTGATAAGTTTAAATTAAAGGAATAAACTGAATTTTTAGTTTGATTCAGTTTTGTATTGATGTAATTATAGTTTAAATTTTTGTTGGCACTTAAACCAATTCCTGCTGTCATGTCTATGGCTTTGATTGTTTTGCCAAAATTACTGTTCAAATAATAACTTGTTGTAGCTTTGTTTTTTAGGTTTACAAATTGAGAAATACTTTCTCCTCTATCATTTGTAATTACATTACTTATTATTGGATCTAGCGTAAAATTATACGATCCATTAACCGAAAAATATTGATTGCTAAGTACTTTATATGAATAATAACTTCCTCTAAAATTATTCCTAAAAGAAGGATCCAAATTTGGATTACCCAAAATCGTATTTAATTGGTTTTGATTATTTGGTATCGGTTGTATTTGTTCTAATGTTGGCTGATCGGTGTTTCCGCTATACGACAAACGCAGTGATTCTCTTTGTTTAAAATTATATTGATAGTTAAGCTGAGGCATATAGTTAATAAATTTTTGCTTAAAAGAACTATCTGTATAAACATCATATTGTTTAAAGTTTACACCACTAAATTTAGAACCAAAAGAAAAGACAGTTTTATTTTTTTTGTAATTAAAAATCGCTCCAAGTTGGTTTATCGTTTGGTCTAACTCATAATTATTACTAAAGATGGAATCCAAAACATTATAATCGCCATTTGCAGATTGATTGTAAGATTTACGATCAGCTTTTCCGTTGCTAATGTTGAATCCATAATTAAGAATTAAAGATAGACTTTTGGATAACGGTTCGGTATAGATTAAATTTGATTTAAAAACTGTATTGCTAATATTGTTGACTTTATTTTGATCGACTACTTTGGTGCTATCCGGACTAATTACGGATGGTGTAAAAAATTCAGCTCTGGAATTTAAATAACCATCACTTTTGCTATTTGTACTTGATTGGCTTAAATTAAGAGATAATGTTCGGCCCGTTTTTTTAAGCCTTTTGGTTAATAAAGTATTTAGATTAAAAATTTTATCATCAACATCGTTTGTATTTGTCTGTTTCAGATTATTCAATTGGTTACCTTGTTCGTCAGTACCCTTTCGCATTTCTGCATCACTTGAATTACTGTTTTTAAATAATCCATCAACATTTAATTTTAACGTTAAAGTACTATCAATTTTAATTTCGTAAGCCAGATCAAGTTTATTTTTAGTCATGTTTTTCTCAAAAACTTTGTCTGAAGTATTATAAATGCTGCTGGAACTTAAATTTTGCTGGTTAATATCATTGCGATTTCCTGAAAGTTTAATATCGCCAATTTTATAATTTACATTGATAGATTCTTTATCCTTGTTCCATTTATTATCAAAATGTATTCCGCCAGTTTGAGCTACCGGAATTCCTTCACCATTAAATTGTCCATCCCAACTTTCAAATTCATCATTTCCACTGTTTGAAAAATTAATACCACCGTCATCAGTTACTTGATAACCGCTTTGGCCATATTTATCTTTATCTCCCCATCCTAATCCTATTTGTCCTGTGTTGCCTAAAATACCATAAGCTGCTAATTTTTTCTTATCCCAAAACTTATTAAACATGGCTTGGCCTTTATAAAAATTATCAGTTCCTACTCCGAGTTCTACTTTGCCGAAATGACCATTTTTTTTGTCTTCTTTAAGTTTAACATTTAGTGTTTTGGTTTTCTGACCATCATCAATTCCTGTAAAAGCGGCCTGATCACTTTTTTTGTCGTACAATTGTACTTTATCAACCATGTCCGCACGTAGATTTTTTGTAACTAAAGTGGGATCATCACCAAAAAATTCTTCACCATCAACCAAAACTTTGGTTACAGTTTCGCCTTGAGCGGTAATTTTTCCATCCTTATCAATTTGTATTCCTGGAAATTGTTTTATCAGATCTTCCACTTTTGCATTAGGTTCTATTTTAAATGCTTTTGGATCAAATTCTAACGTATCTCCTTTAATTTTCATGGCGGCTCTGTTGCCTTTTATAATTATTTCTGATAGTAATCTTCCTTTATCAGCCAAATTAATTTTACCATAATCTTTGATTAACTTTATGGAATCAACAGAAAACTGATCTACAAAATCAGCATATTTGGGATAAGAAACCAGTAAAATAAATTTACCGGATTTAATATTATTCAATTCAAAATAACCATTTTCTTTGGCTCGGGTAAATTTTATTAAAATGGAATCTTTTGCTCTTAACAAAGAGACTGATGCATTCGTTAAAGTAGAATTGTTTATGGTATCTGTCACATATCCTTTAACTGTGCCTGATTTTTGTGCCTGTAAATTATTTGATAAAAAAAGAAAGCAACATAATAATAGTATTGTTTGTCTCATTAATTGGTTGTGGTTTTTTGAAAGTAGGCATTACTGTTCTATTCTATTTTTTGAAAAATAGAACTAATGTGTACTTGGTGTGTGATTTGTTTTTGGTTTAAGCAAGATTGCAGATTCTAAAATAGAAATAGAAATTGCACCTTTTGATACAGGTTTGCTGAAGTAAAGTGAGTCGATTTTATGAAATTCATAAGTTTTTTGCGAGGTTTTGGTTGTTTTTGGCTTTGATTTTAATGATTTTCATAAGTAATTGTTAGTATAATAGTTAAATGTTAATATAGTTCAAATGTATATAAAAATACTACAATATTAAAGCAGCCTTTACTTTTTATTAACAATTATAGGTTCTGTCGCATTTGGAAATAACTATTTATCGTAGAACTTTAACCCACCGAAAAATGGATAAAACCTATATCAAATTAAATTAAGATTTTAGTCAGTATTTAATATTTTGTGATGGGGAGTTTCAATATATTGATAGGCATGTTGTTGACAATAACAGAACAATATTTTTATAATGTTTGCTACAGAAATTGGATAACCCGAAAGGAGTGACGATTTTATCCCCTTTTAATATATAAATATCCAGAACGTTTCTTGTATGGTTCATTTTGGCTTTTTCTGTATGTAATAGTATAGAAATAAGTATCCTGGCCTACTTTGATCCCATCTTTATATCTTGTGTTATTTGAAGCTTCTCCTTTAAAAATATTTCCATTTAGATTATAGCCCTGGGTTTCGTAAACTTTAATGCCCCAACGATCATAAATGGTAACGGTATTGTCAGGATAATTTTCAATATTTTTTATGCTAAAAACATCGTTGAGAGAATTACCATCATCAGGAGATAAAGCATTATGAATGATTAAATCATCATTTGAGCCTGAAATGCTTGGCTGCAGGTAATCAGGAACGCCATTGCCATCGCTGTCTTTGGCATCCGAGGGGCTTCCGTCACCGTTCGGATCGGCGTTTTCTTCAGCTGTAGGTATTGCGTCGCCATCATCATCAGAATCTAAATAATCAGGTATGTTGTCTTGGTCTGTATCATTTGTTAATCCTTCGGCGCTATCGAATAAACCGTCGCCATCAGAATCTATTTCTACCGAAATGTTATTTACAACTCCAATTCCAATTGCCTGTATTCCAGCTTTCATTATACCACTAAGTGTGCTATTTTCAGTAATGCCCGAAGCGCCGGCAGTTCCAAGATTTTCCCAGATAGTTCCGTTCCAGCCCACAAGCCGCAATTGCGAGGCATCGCTAAAAGCGTTATCAGAAAGCTGTGGAATTGAAACTGTTATTATCAATCCCTCCCCAGTTCCTCTTAAAGCCTGCCAATCCCATTGCCCAACTGCACTTACCAGATAAATTTGGCTTGAAACAGCATTTACAGGATGAAATTCATTGTCGTTAGTGGGGTCAGGAACTGTAGAGGGGTTTCCTGCTATCCAGGCTACTGCATAAAGATCCGCAGGATTTGAGGGTGCAGAAATTGAAAGTGTTCGCAAATCTGATCCTGAGCCAACAGGAAATACAAAGGCTTCAGGCCCATACTTTTTGACATAGCCATTAACATGATGATTGTCATCAGTACCAGAATAATTTCCACTGCCAATGGTCCACGAATAATAACCCGGCGTGGCTGTTCTGGCCGTAGCCCAACTAGTACTAGTTTCAAAGGCAAATGGACCAAAAATTCCTATTTCGACATTACTGCCCAAATAGTTCTGTGACTGAAGCAAAAATGATGAGAATAGTAAAACACTTGTGATTATCAGGGAAAAATATTTTTTTTTCATCTTTTTAATTCGATTGGTTGATGATAAATCTTGAATTATTTCTTCTCCAGCAACTGCTTCACTACTGCTTTTAACTCATCAATTTCTTTTTGTTGCCTATCATTTGTGGCTCTTTCCTGGTCGATTATTTTTTGCTGCTCCTGTATGGCATTGGTTAAAACAGGAATTAATGCAGTATAATTTACGGACAACAATTTGTCTTTGTCCTGACCTTCGTTTACTACACCTTGTGGAAATAACGGTGTCAAGTCTTGCGCAATAAACCCAATTTCGGAAATATTGTAATCTTTAGAATCCAATGTAGCTTTTTTATCATAAGTTACCGGTTTCATTTTCATTACAGAATTAAGTCCGTGTTCTACTGGCAGTATGTTTGTTTTCAGGCGTTTGTCAGATGTAACTATATAAGCTTGTGTTCCTCCGACTGTGCCATTAACATGGAATTGGTATCCTGGAATAGCTTCCTCATTTATAAAAACACCACCATCTGAAGCGACAATAAGTCTTTGTATATTATTTGTTTTAATAGCCAATGGATTGCTATCTGTTGTTCCTATAAAATTAATTGCAGGATTAGTCAATGCATTTCCTGTGAGTGACCAAGAGCTTGATTGACTAATACTTCCGTCAGACATGAGGTATCCGGTGTTTCCATTACCAGCTTTAAAACCTTCTGCTCTGACATATCCCGTTACCTCCACCTTTTCTGGCTGTCCTGAAAAAGAATCACCCCCAATATTAAGGAAGCCTCCATCAGGCATTAGGGAAAGATTTGCGGCAGTAGATGCCTGTTCTCCCTTGGTAGTTAATCTAAAAAAAGGCTTACCGGCTCCTTTATCAGTTACAATAGCCATTGTCAGGGGATTGGTTTCATCAGATGTTCTTATTATAAAAGGTGTATTATTCCGATCTGTTGTATTTGTTACAATCATTAAAGTTCCTGAACTTTGAGGATCGATGATGTCACCTACATAAAAAGTGCCGGTTTCAGTTCCCATGCGCCAACGCTCCTTATTATTGCCTTTAAATATAATATCTGAAGAGTTGGTAGTTCCAATAAAATCAGTTTCAGCTACTGCATTTCCAGAAAAAGACCACGCATTCGGATTGGAATTGGTTGATGTACTGCCATCGGCCATCAGGAATTGATTTGCAGTTCCGCCGGGTGTTTTAAATCCGGTTGCCCTTACATTGCCCGTTATTTCAACCTTTTCAGTCAAACCTGTAAAAATATCACTTCCAATATTCAGAATACCTCCGTCTGGCATTAAAGAAAGATTTACTGGTGGAGCGCTTGTTTCTCCTTTGGTACTCATTTTAAAAAAACGCTCTCCAAGTTTAGTAATCGTCTGAATAGACATAACAAGCGGACTGGCAACATCAGCTGTTTTAATGATAAAGGGCGTACTATCATCGCCAACTGCATTTGTAATTACCATTAACGTTCCTGAACTATTAGCATCGACGATATCTCCTACATATAAAGTACCAGTATCTGTTCCCATACGCCAACGCTCCTTATTATTGCCTTTAAATATAATATCTGCCTGATTGGTAGTTCCAATAAAATCAGTTGTCGATATTGAATTTCCGTTAAGTGCCCATTGGTTTAAAACGGGACCTGAAGATGTGCTTCCGTCAGCCATCAGGAATTGACTGGAAGTTCCGCTTGGAATTTTAAAACCACTTGCTCTAACATTCCCGTTTACTTCTACTTTTTCGGTTAAACCAGTATAATCATTATATCCAATACTAAATAAACCTCCGCTTGACAGATAACTTATATTTGCAGGAATATTAGGACTTCCTACTCTAAATGCATCAACGGAAAAAAAGTTATTCGGAGCAAGCCCAATATCCTGAATAGTCATTACAAGGGGATTTGCATCAGATGTTACGATTGATAAAGGAGCCGTAGAAGAAGAACTGCTTGTTGTTATAATTAATGAACCTGGATTTGTATCGTTTCCTACAGACAATTTTCCATTGGTGTTATTGATGCGCATTCGTTCAATATTGTTGGACTTAAAGACCACATCTTTATTGTCAGAGGTTCCAATAAAATTGGTTCCTGGAGTTGTTCCTGTATTTCCGGTAAGGGACCAATCGTTTGAAACCGGGCCTGTAGAAATACTTCCATCTGCCATGAGGAACTGACTTGCTGTTCCGCTGGGAATTTTAAAACCGTTTGCCCTTACGTTCCCATTTACTTCCAGCTTTTCCGTTAAACCTGTAAAATCAAAATGGCCCAGATTAAGAATTCCACCTTCTGTCATTAAGGAAAGATTTGCCGGTGTGGTAGCATTACTTAATCCAGTATAGGTACTTATATCAAAATATTTGGAAGTTCCGGTTAAGTTAGTTTTAAAAAGCATACTAAGCGGGTTGTCTAAATCTGAGGTTGTTATTGTTAAAGGAACACTATTGTTTGAACCTCCTTCGGTTACTATATATAAAGATCCTGCACTATTGGGATCGATAAGATCCCCAATATAAAATCGGCCCGTATTGGCTCCCATTCGCCAACGCTCTCTGTTATTGGTTTTAAAAATGATGTCAAAATTGTTTGTAGATCCAATAAAGTTGCTGGCCGTTAGTACATTTCCATTGAGCGACCAATCATTTGAAGCCAGGCCAGCAGAGGTGCTTCCGTCAGCCATAAGAAATTGAGTAGATGTTCCTGCTGGAATTTTAAATCCTGTTGCCCTTACATTACCGTTTACCTCCAGCTTTTCACTTAAACCCGCAAAATCATCTTTCCCAACACTAAGTATTCCGCCTTCGGAAAGCATGGAAATATTAGCCGGAATAGAACTTTGGGTAAAAGCAGTTATATCAAAATAATGTGGGCCTGTTCCTGCGCCAAAAGCTTGAAAAGCCATAATAAGAGGGTCAGGATCATTTGTAATTATTTTAAAAGCATCATTTTTAGACCCCTCACTGGTAGTATTTATTCTTAATTTAGTTGGACTTGCAGCATTTCCAATTTCCACTTGCCCAAGTGAATAATTCAAACGCATTCGCTCAATATTAAAGGCCTTAAAGATTACATCTTCATTATTGGTACTTCCAATGAAGTGAATATTCTCGTTTACTATGTTTCCTGTTTGTGACCAAAACCCAGAGGCCAGCTTGTTAACAAAAGAGGTCGTGGCAATTGAGTTATCATTATCATTTACAGCCGGTTCAACGGCTTGGGGATCACCTGTAAATACAGGCGAAGCCAACGGCGAATAAGCAGTATTATCATAACTGACAGTACTACCGGCCATTCTAACCAATCCTGTTCCGTTTAATTGTGTTTTTTCGGCCAATTTGGAATTTATACCCGCGTTGATCACTGCTTGGGAAACACCCGCCAAAGTTCCAATATTTCCGTAAGGATTGTTATCGGTTATTTGAGATGCACCGTTTACCTTATCTGCTTTTAAGTCTAAAGCAGTTTGCTGAGGGCCAGAAACTGGTTTGGCGGCATCACTTGTATTATCTGCATTTGCTAAACCAACTTGTGTTTTGGTCACACCGTGTGGATTACTTGTGTTGGCTATGTGGGCTTGATTGGCATCGGATACGGATTTAAGTAAACTTGAAGTTGGCACCAAAGTAGTAGAAGCCGAAATGACTGCATCGAGTTTTACCATTCCTTCCTGAATAGTAGTTGCCGATGGATACTGCTTTTCGAGTACAACCCAACAAGCGCCGTCAAACTTGATCACGTCTCCTTTTAAAATATTAGTTGGCGCACACATAAAAGTATAATTTACAGATCCTCCACTGGCTACTGTTACATCATAAGTCCAGCCTTTTTGCGCTGTTGGTGCACCTAGAAGAGTTGGAGTGTTTGAAGAAGCGTCCCAGACACCCTGATACTGCTGTAGGCTTGCAACAGTATCATCTACATATTTTTTATTCGTTAAATAATTATCTCCCAAAGGTGCTAAACCAGAAGCAACCGGGCCTGTAAATACCGTTTCATCGATACCCGCATTAATTTGTTCGAATTGATTTCTTAAAACATCAGCGACAAGATATGCGGTAAATAAAACAGCACCATTTGTTGGACTTATGCTAAAAACTTTTCCTATTCTAACTCCAAAAGGCAAACTCGAAGGATCATCCGTAAAACCTCCTCCAGTGCCTAAAAATATGGAAGCGTTTTGTGTATAGGCCGATGTATCGATATTATAAGCAATATATCGCAAGTAAACTTTACAGGGAGCTCCCGCCGGAACATTCTCTGTTATAACTCCGTCAAACCGCGCTGTAGCTGAGGTGCCAGCATCTGCTATGGCTATGGTATTATTATTAGAACCGTCAACTCCTGTAATATGAACTGCAACAGGAACAGTCGTACTTCCGGAAATTGTTACTCCTGAAGTATTAATTGCCTCATAATAATCCATCTTTACATCTCCTTCAAGCAAGATTCTGCTCCAGCCTGCACTTGTTTTCAGATATTGTCCTTCTTGAGAGTTTCCAGAAATATCCGTTTGATAAACCTGAAGTCCAGTTGCTGGTGTGGCAATTAAATCACGCTGTGCTTTTGTCTGTCTTGGCATTAGTATTCCCTTGGCTGTACTCTGGACATTTAACACAGCAGAATTTTCATCTGTATTGGCTCCTATCAAGACATTTCCCTTGTCAGTTATTCGTGCCGCCTCGGTATCCATTCCGGTGCCTGTTTTTACATTGAAAGAAAGCTGTCCTTTTCCTTTACCATCAGGATCAAAACCTGTTTTTGCTGTAATGCTTGCATTAGAATAACCAACTCCTTCCTCGTCATTTGTAAATTGAAGCGCATTAATAGCAGTATTTGCAGTTGCCACTTTGTTATTTATATTGATATTTCCGCCCACCGTCATCGTTCCGTCGGAAGCAAGACGAGTAGGATTTGCTGTCGTCGTACCAATGAATTCGATACTTTTTCCATTTAATGTAACTTTACGATCATCTGCCAGCGAACCATCTTTAGAGTAAATATTGCCTGACGCGGTAATCTGTGAATCGATATATCCTTTATTAGCAATAGCCAACGGATCTGTAATACTGTTGGTTGTAATATCAGGAACTTTTGCAATTCCGGTAAAAACGGGTGAATTTATAAGAGCCTTCAAATCGAGTTCTTTTCGCACTGCGTCCTCAGATGGTGCTGTCGATGTATTATTGAGTTGGACAGATTGTGAAACTACATTTTCCTGCGATTGCATTACGACAGCATCAACATATTCCTTTGTGGTGATAGTCTTCGAATCACTTGTAACGGTTGGGGTTACTGTTCTGGCGATTCCTGTAAAAGTAGGTGATTCGATTGGCGCTTTTAGAGCCAGTGCGTCGTATACAGCATTTTCAGAAGGTCCTGTTGTTGTTTGACCATCTGTTATGGTCTGAGATATCACTGATGTCTTTGCCTCAATTATTTTGTCATCGACATAGCTTTTATTAACTATAGAATTATCCGATGAGGTTATATTGATTGGAATTGTTTTTGGCGTCCCTGTAAAGAGTGGTGAATCAAGAGGGGCTTTTCTGTTCAATTCTATTTGCAGTCCTGGAATATCTGTGATAGTGGCGCTCGTTCCTTGGATTACCAGCCCTTTTGAATCGTAGGTAATTTTGGTGCCAGTTCCTGCTGTAATTGCCGGATTGCCAACCACATTATTACTTAAAGCATCATAAACAGCATTTTGCGATGGCGCTTTATTTATTTCTCCATCAATAATTTGATCTTCAACTTTAGCATCTACATAAGTGATATTAGCTTTTAAGGCATTTTGTGCATCTACATAAGTTTTATCTGCCTTTAAATCATTCTGGCTATCTACATAATTTTTGTCAGCTTTCAAAGCATCTTGAGAATCCACATAAGTTTTATCAGCTTTTAAGGCATTCTGCAGAATAACAAAGGTTCTGTCAGCTTTTGTAGCATCCTGACTATCAACATAATTTTTATCTGCTTTTAAGGCATCCTGACTATCAACATAAGTTTTATTTGCTTTTAAGGCATCTTGGCTGTCTACGTATGTTTTATCAGCTTTTAAGGCATCTTGACTATCTACATATGTCTTATCTGCTTTTTGAGCACTTTGAAGAATAACAAAAGTTTTATCTGCTTTTTCATCTAAAGCGTCAAACACGGCATTTTGCGAAGGAGCTATACTTATTTGGCCATCAATAATTTGATCTTCTATCTTGCCATTGACATAAGTTTTGTCTGCTTTAAGAGCATCCTGAGAATCAACATAAGTTTTGTCTGCTTTAAGAGCATCCTGAGAATCAACATAAGTTTTATCTGCTTTGAGAGCATTTTGAGAATCAACATAAGTTTTATCTGCTTTGAGAGCATTTTGAGAATCAACATAAGTTTTATCTGCCTTAAGAGCATCCTGAGAATCAACATAAGTTTTGTCTGCTTTAAGAGCATTTTGAGAATCAACATAAGTTTTATCTGCTTTAAGAGCATTTTGAGAATCAACATACGTTTTATCTGCTTTAAGAGCATTTTGAGAATCAACATAAGTTTTATCTGCTTTGAGAGCATTTTGAGAATCAACATACGTTTTATCTGCTTTAAGAGCATCCTGAGAATCAACATACGTTTTATCTGCTTTGAGAGCAATTTGAGAATCTACATAAGTTTTATCTGCTTTAAGAGTATCCTGAGAATCAACATAAGTTTTATCTGCTTTTTTATCCAAAGCATCAAAAACGGCATTTTCAGAAGGTGCTGTTTTTGTTTGCCCATCTGTTATGGTTTGAGAAACTTCAGATGTCTTCGATGTAAGTATCGCTTGATCAACATAACCTTTATTAGCGATGGCGTCCCCTGAAGATGTTTCATCAATAGCAGTCGTTTTGGGAACTCCTGTAAAAATTGGTGAAACAAGGGGAGCTTTTTTATCTAATTCATGTTGTAGATTCTCTATATCTGAAATTGTGACATTTTCTCCTTTTGTTACTAATCCTTTTGTGTCAAAGGTAATTTTGGTATTGGTTCCCGCTGTAATAATCGGATTACTATCTACTTTCTTATTTATTGCATCTTCAATAAACGAGTAGGAAATAGTTTTTAATTCTCCTGATACTCTATCAATAATTATAAAATCTCCCTGAGGCGCATTTTGGGCAATTAATCCTTTTATAGCAAGTGTATTGATGGCTGTGGTGGATAAAATTGTAGGCTGTGTCAAACTTCCTCCAAGCTTGGCAATTCCTGAAACGTTTGTTAATCCATTATCTGCCGAAAGCAATCCTGTGGCTGTTAATTGGCTAATACCAATCCATTTTGTTCCATCGTTATAATAAAGCCCTGGCAGTAAGTCATCTGAGCTAGCTGTGTTGTAGACAATCATACCTGCAACATGTCCTAGAAGAGGAGCTGAAAGCGAGGAATTAGTCAGTTGTAAACGAGGCAAAAGAAAACCCTTGTTATCCGATTCCACTTCAAGGATGGCGGAGGAATTTAAAACTGTGGGATTATTTCCAATCTTGATTTGTGCGGATAATGTTTGAAAAATTAAAAATACATAAACACTCCATTTTAACTTTTTTGTAAAGATTTTCATTATTTGGATGTATTATAATTAATAAAGTACTTTTTTCTGGGAGATACATAATCTGCATTAAAGATAATGATTTTACATTTTGATGCCGCTTAATTAATTGCGTATTAGTGTATTATATGTTTTTGAAAATGTATTTATTTACTAATAAATAAGATCATGGGACTGGGGCAGGGCCATTATATTTGAGCACATAAATGCGCCCAATAGCTATTTAGCATCATTTGGGATTTTTTGTTTTGCTGTTGCAAAAAATATAGCTTTTTCTCTTTTTGATTTTTTAGGAGCTTTTTCCCGCTATCCGTTACAATCTCTTGTTTTCGCCGCGGAGGAAACAAAAGGATTTCCCTTTCGCGGGGCTAGGGGAGTATCGCAGAAAAAAAAAACCGTTAATATTTTTAACGGTTTTTTACAGGCATTAAATCTGAGTACATTAAAATTTTCGCTGAGAAGGTTTAGTATTTCGGGATGCACCATTACCTGTTTCATCCCTTGTGGATTCATCGTTTTTAAGCTCTTCATTGCCAAGTTCCCCAATTTCAAATTCCTTTTTAACGGGATTATCCTGATCTGACTCAATGGTTTGAAAGGAATCATTTTCAGCCTCATCGCTATTTTGAGTATCAATATCAGTTTCAAAACCTTCAGAGGAATCATTATTTATAAGATCCTCTTCAATGTCCTTCTCGGTTATATCTTTCGAATCACTGTCCGATTCATTGTCAAGATTCTCTGAATCGTAAGGATTGCTGTTTGGATCGCTGCTTTGCTGGTCTGTGTTTGTGTTTTGAAAATTACGGTCATCCTGAGCGTAATTTTTAGATGTATCTGAATTTGTCATTTTATTTTTAAATTAAATTATTACTGTCGTTACTTTTCTGAAAGGAGTGTCCTGAGCAAGTTGCCATTATTGCATTGCTTGTCTGGTTTGTCCTTTGTCAAATGTAAAAAGGATAGTGATACTTTTTTTACAGAATAATGATTTCCATTTATAAAATAGCAATCAGATAATCAGGTAGGTAGGTGTCAATATTACACGATGCTGATCACTGGGTTTTTAGGTTTAATATTATTTTTCAGGAGCTTTTCCCGCTAGTAAGGCAGGCCATCACTTGACTTTTGATGTCCTGTTGGGGATAGGAGCAAAAATGTATTTGTTTTTAATCATTAAAATAAAGCTGCATGCTCCCTTCGAAGTAACGAATTTAATTATTCAGTTTGGCAAAAATTAGGAATATTTACAAAACTCCAAAATCTGCAGATTGACATATTTATGCTGCTTTTAGCACGCTCTTACTGCTATACGATGCAATCCTTTGCGACGAGACCCCTGCGCAAAAGGATTGTACTGAACAAGAGCGAGCGAACTGGCGACGCAATTGGGGCTGCAAAACACGGCCAAGACGAGAGTGTAAATATCATTAATTAGATATTCTTAGGCAGGTAAACGTTAAATACTGCTCCATTTTCATTGCTTTGCAGCGCATCGATTTCACCATTATGATTCTGTACAATTTTTTTACACATAGCCAGCCCGATTCCCGTACCTGCAAATTCACTTTTGCCGTGCAGCTTTTGGAATATATTGAAAATTTTCTCTGTATCTTCGGGCTTCATGCCAATGCCATTATCGCTGAATTGAATTTTATAATAGGGCATCCCTTCTCTTAAATGTACCGAACGGATCTCCTCGGGCGATGCAATACTACACGCAATATGAATTTTGGGCTGCACATCAGGGCGTATAAATTTTAAGGCATTACCTATTAGATTGAAAAACAGCTGGGACATCTGCAGGGGAATGCCTTTGATAACAGGCAGCTCGTTCCATGTAACTTTGGCCCCTGTGCGCTCCATCAGTACATCATAATCTTCTAGTGCATTGCGGGCGATATCCTCAAGGTTTACCACAACGAAAGTCGCATCGTCTTTCGGGAGGGCAGAGTAGGCGAGTACATCGCGGATCAGTTTGCCCATGCGGGCAGTGGCATTTTTTATTTTTTCTATATAGCCTAGTGTTTTCTCGTCAAGATGCTCTGTAATCCTGCCCTCGAGAAGTTGCACAAAGGTGCTGATTTTGCGAAGCGGTTCCTGCAGGTCATGTGAGGCGATGTAGGCAAACTGTTCGAGTTCCTGATTGGAATGTACAAGTTGCACATTGGTCTGTTCCAATTCTTCATTTGTAGCCCTTAATTCCTCTATAACAGCGCCAATCTCTTCGGTACGCTGCTGTATCTGGTTTTCCAGCTCCATCTGCAGTTCAATCTGGATGGTAATATCCTGAGCGGTTCCGTTCATTCGTAGAGGGTTTCCTTCGGGATCAAAAACAGTTTTACCCTGGGCATGTAATATTCTTTTCTTTCCTGTTTTGGGATGAATTACAGTATATATTTCATCATAGATACCACCTGACTCTGGGTTCAGTGCCCATGCAACAGCATTTGCAACTCTCTCCTGGTCTTCTTCCACAAGGATCGGTATAACTTCATTGTAGGGCTGGGCGGCAGGGTCATATCCAAACCATTCTATCAGGCGCTCGGAATAGGTCAGCCCGTTTGACACCACATCAATGCTCCATGTGCCAAGTTTAGCAAGCTCAACTGCGCCTCTCATGTTTTGTTCGGCCTCCTGCAGCTTGTTTCTCGCTATTACCTCTTCTGTGACATCAATTGCCGTACAGATAACACCATAGATTTTCCCTTTTGCATCATGCAATGGCTTGTAGGTGTAATCATAATAGCCGTAATAGGGCGAACCATTCTTTATAAACATGATACGGGCAGCTGATTCGGTATGGATTTCTCCGGTACTTAAAACATTATGATATGCCCCGAGCAAATGCGTCTCTTTCATTTCGGGTACCGCTTCCATGATTGGCATGCCAATGATTGTATCTCCTTTGCCAAATATTTCAAGCATTTTCTCATTGGCCTCGCGCAGGACCATGTCAGGTCCCGTGTACACCAGTTTGGCCACAGGGGAGTTGTAAAAGACGGTACGCGCAAATTTTTCGCTTTCTTCAACCTTTTGCCTTTGGCTGACCTGCAGGGTATTGTCCATAACCCAGACAGCTACTTTTTTTACCTCTCCGTCATTATCTTTTAGTGGGGCATAAACTAAGGTCATATAAACAGTTTCTTCCTTACCGTGCCTGATCACCTTGCGTTCGGCCGCACTGGCAGTGTAAGGATTCCCTGTAGAAATAGCACTCGCCAATGCGCTTTCATAGTAGGAGCGTGCTTCAGGGAATGTATCCCAGTAAAAATTTCCGAGGATTGCTTCGCGCGGTTTTCCGGCCACGGCTATAAAGCTGTCATTTACAATTTCCGCCTTAATGGTTTGGGCATCCAAAACGCAGATGCCCACCGGAGCGTTCATGACCAATATATATAGTTCTTGTTGATTGTCGATATTCATACAATTTATATTAAATAGGGACTTAGAAGATGTGAAAGATCTTTGATACTGGTGGGTTTTGTCAAAAAACCGCTGGCGCCTTCAACTTTCAGCTTACGCGCTGTTAGGGAATCCGAAGCTGTAGAAAGAATAATTACGGGTATCTGCTGTAAACCTGCCGACGATTTTAAAATAGCCAGAAATTCCTGCCCGTTTATTATAGGCATATTGAGGTCTAGAAAAATAACGTCGGGAATGAGCTCACCGCTTACAAGTTTTTGAAGCGCTTTTGAGGCATTGGTAAACGAAAAACAGGATATCCCGTCTGATAGATACCCTATAGCCGCAACAAAGATGTCGATATCGTCTTGGTCATCGTCAATGTGAAAAATTTTTGTATATCCCATTACAGCAAGTTAATAAATTATCGTGATTTTAAAAATACCTTATTAAAAAAAAATAATTGTCTTCTGCACTGCATGGATTAATTTTATGGATATCGAGAACACACTGGAGTAGTAGCTAATGAAAAAAAGAAGTCAATTGAACAAATTACAGCTTACGAAAATAAATTATCGTTTGCCAGAAATCTGTTAGCAAGTGAGAAAAATTGATGCTGAGGATTATATCTCATGAAGATTTAACACATGAAATTATCAGTATAAAAATTGCTATAATTTATTGAGTTTATTTACCAGATAACTTATCATTTGTGCAATACTTTCAGCAGGAATAGAGAAATCATTTTCGATCCAATTTTTGATGACAGCAATACTTCCTTTTTCGCCAAATTGGTATGCCATTTCAGCAAAAGGCTTTACTTCGGGAGTAAGTTCTATTTGATTTTCAACTGGAAAATTATTCCGAACACTTCTCAGGATTCGCGACAGAATTCCGCTTCCATCCGCTTTGGTAAACACAATTTTACTCATCTGTTTATCGCTTTCCAGTAACTGGCAGCTGAGCAGTATCACATCATCCATATTGGTGCTTTTACGCAAAACCGCTGAGAGTTTTTCAAAAACATCATCTTCTAGTTCAAGCAGTATATCCATCGGAATATTATAATGCCGATAAAATGTATTGCGGTTGACATCGGCTGTTTTACACAGTTCGGTTATGGTGATTTCGCTTAATTCCCTCTCGTCCAGTAGACTAAATAATGCCTCACGCAATATTTTTTTAGTATACTGAACCCTTCTGTCTTTTCTTAAATCCATCACAAATTATTTTATATACGCTACAAAAGCATTAGTCTTTGTTCGCTAATGTACAGTAGCAACCTTTTTTGAAACAGCAAATACATTCTTCTTTAATAGTTTTACGTAGTAATCAAAAAGAAACACAACGTTAAATATTGAACATATTGTATAACAAATATAGCTTTTTCATCAAAATTTAAGCGGATTGGAAAGGACAAATGTTAAATTAAAAAAAATGGAAAATAAGATATCACGAAAAAAAATACTTCTGACCGGTGCATCTGGAACTGTAGGAATTGAAACCTTGCAGCATCTGGTTCAGCATACGGATTATGAAATAACCGTTTTTGATTTAAAAACCCAAAATTCGGTAATAAAACTGGCACCCTTTCGATCTCGTGTAGAGATTATTTACGGCGACATCAGCAATAGAGAAGAAGTGCTAAAAGTTGCCCAAAATAAGGATGTAGCTATCCATTTGGCAGCGGTTATTCCACCTCTTGCAGATATAGATCCAGAGATGGCTTACAGTGTCAATGTGAGAGGGACTGAAAATCTTATTTACGCTTTAGAGAAGAATTCACCGGATTGTTATTTGATTTTTAGTTCCAGTATTTCGGTTTATGGTGATCGGATGAAGAATCCCCAGATAAGTATCACTGATATTTTGCAGCCCAGTCCCGGTGATCACTATGGAGATACAAAGGTATTGTGTGAGTCGTTGATTGCGAAATCCAAATTATCATGGAGTATTTTTCGTCTGGCTGCAATTATGGGTAACCATAAGATATCCAAATTGATGTTTCATATGCCGCTGGATACACCAATGGAAATCTGCACGCCAAAAGATACGGGTAGAGCTTTTGCTAAAGCAGTTGAAAACCAAAAAAAACTAGAGAAGCAAATATTCAACTTGGGAGGGGGAGAGGATTGTGTTATTACTTATGGATCTTTTCTAGACAAAATGTTTGCTGAATTTGGCTTAGGCAAAGCTGATTTTCCACAAAAGGCGTTCGCAGAGAAAAATTTTCACTGCGGGATTTTAAAAGATGGTGAAGATTTAGATAATATTCTAGGTTTTCGCCAGCAAAATTTGGACGATTATTTCGAGATGGTCCGCCAGAAAACTCATCCTCTCCAAAAAAAGATCACCTTCATTTTTAAAAGTATTATAAAAAAATGGCTGCTCTCACAATCAGAACCCTACCAGGCATTTAAAAAAGGGAATGTAAAAAAAATGAACCACTTTTTTTACCAATTAGAGAATGAGAAGCTAGAAAAGGTTCTATTATAAAATCCTAAAATATTACTTATGAAAATTAAATTGATAAGCTTAATAGTACTTGTAACAGTTAATTCGGCACTGTTTGCACAACATAATTTCAGCGTTGAAGTATCGGGCGTAGAACCCGGCAAAGGATCTGTTTTTTTTGGATTGTACGATAAAGAGAAAGGCTTTCTTAATAATGAGTCACAAATTGCCACCGGAAAAGTAAAAGCTTCAGAAAATAAAGTGGTTTACACGTTCAAAAACCTACCGGATGGAGATTATGCTATTGCTGTTTATCAAGACTTGAATAATAACGGAAAATGTGATAGAAATATGATTGGTTATCCGACAGAAGGATTTGGTTTTTCTAAAAATTATAAACCAAAACTCTCAGCACCTAATTTTGATGAGGTGAAAATTGCAATTAACCAGTATGCTAAAACCAGTATTGCATTGATTGTTAAATAGAAGACCTTGCTCAGTTATGGGAGTTAGTTATTGTTATACTCTGCTGCTCCTGACTAAATTAATATCTGTACAGGCGGGGTTTGAATTTTCTGTTAGGAATTGAAAAGGGTAAGCCCAACCGCATAAACGTAAGTTTTTAGTTTTGTGATTAGGTACAAAAAAAGGCGCCAATTGTCTTCAATTGTCGCCTTTTTGCTGTGGTGACCTCTACTACACAATTTCACGAACATTTTATGCAAAATTTAAAGAAATTGGCTTATTTCAACCTATTTTGTTAGACATTTATTTTAAGTTTTTAGTTCAGAAGCGGTTTGTATATTTCGTAGAGGTTAAATGTTAAATATGTTAAATCGTCAGATTTCTAATTTTCACAAATGATTAGATTCTTGTAGATATTGTTGTTCAAATTCAAAATGTAAGATTATTAAAAAAAAATAATTAGCTAGTCAATATAAAATTTGATCAAAATGATAAAATCATATCATTTTGATAAGAATAGAAATAATTATTAAATATTTCTTTTTATACAAACTACTGATATACAGTTGTTATTAGGCTAAGTACCTAATAGTGGTATGTAATTTGGATATAATGTTTTTGTATTTCTCATTCACTTAGTATAAACAAAATAGAGGAGTGCTAAATCTAATATGAAAACCCAACAACGAAATATAAATTTTTCAGGCACAGATTTTCTTCAGCCTGATTCTTTAAGAAGCAAAGCGATACTATTGCTTAATGATACAGTTTCTCAAACAGGTTTCACAGTTCAGGTAGCCAACGCAGATCATGTCTTTTGGATAGAAGAAATTTGTGATGCGACCTTAGCATCTGCTAAAGCGAGGGAAACAGGAATTTCAGGACGTACTCCAGAGTTTCTGGGAACAAAAATGATAAAAGGTGAAGCTGTAATTGCTTTTGCACCAGATGGGAAATGGGCAGGTTTCTCTTTTTTATCTTCTTGGGATAATGATCGGTATGTTTCTAATTCGGGATTGATAGTCGCTCCTGAGTTCAGACATACAGGTCTTGCCAAAAGAATTAAAAGAAAAATTTTTGAGTTGGGCCGCGAGAAATATCCCGAGGCAATAATATTCAGTCTTACCACTGGTTTGGCTGTAATGAAAATGAACCACGAACTTGGTTTTGAGCCAGTCACTTATTCAGAGTTAACTACAGATAACGATTTTTGGGAAGATTGCAAATCTTGCGTCAATTGCCCGATATTAATTTTTAAAGAAAGAAAAAACTGTTTATGTACAGCAATGCTGTATAATCCAAAAGAAAATGAGTCTCGCGAACCCAAAACAATCTCAATTTAAAACAACTATGAAAGTAAATAAAACAAGAAATAAGGAAGTTACAAAGCTATATTTATCAAATGAATCGATGAAGAATAAAGGCAGGATCATCAACATAATGGTATTTACCATCGTATTTTTTATTACTGTTCTGATAATCTCTCAAATAGTTTAATGTTATGAAAATTATAAACCCTTTAATAAAAGCTAATATAAATCTAACGAGAAAAGGTTTTTTCTACTCAAGTTCATCTCGCAACTGTAAAACATTGTCGGTTGAAGAGTCTGAAGAGCAAATTGATTTTACTATAGAACGAGCCAGGGCAGCTCATAACTTCTGGATAGAGCAGATATGCGAAGTTACATTATCATCAGCAATAGAGCGTGGCACAGGAATTTCAGGGCGTTCTGCAGAACTGTTGGAAACAAAAATCAAAAAGGAGAGGCAGTCATAGCTTTTGTGTCTGATGGGAGATGGGCAGGTTTTGCTTTTATTTCTGTTTGGGAGAATAGCAAATATAAAAAAGATATATTAATGAAATAAACCCAGCCAAAAGCCAATGTAAATATTAAATAAAATAAAAAACTCAAATTCAGCCGGTTCTCATTTAATAAAGCTACCTTTGAGCAATTAAATACATTAAAATGCAAGAAGGTACAGTAAAATTTTTCAATGAAGAAAAAGGGTTCGGATTTATAACTCCAAGTAACGGAGGGGCCGAAGTTTTTGTTCATGCTTCAGGTCTATCAGAAAACATCCGTCAAGACGATGAAGTACGATATGACGTAGAAGAAGGCCGTAAAGGTCCAAACGCAGTAAACGTAGTTGTAGCATAACCATACTATCACAGTTAACTTATAAAGGCACCTCTAACCAGGTGCCTTTACTATTTCTATTGGGTTCTAAAAGTTTTGAAACTAAACTCGCCAGACCTTATCTTTTCTGAATTTCTATTTTTATAAAACTACATGCGCCACGATTCTGCCACAAAACTCAAAGTATCGCTTTTTGTCTTAAGTAATGATATATAAATTTGTATGTTATGTATGTTTTAAGAGCATTTTATCCCACCTCATAGTACAAACTAATTTCTGGAGTTGTAATTAGCAAAATATTTTAAAGTATTTTTTTTGTTTATGCGTTTTCTTGTTTTAACGCCAAAGATTTTGTTTTCTATGTCCACTTTAAGGTATGAACTCCAAAATTCTGCTGTCCTGTTTTTTTAATTTAAATTTTTTAAAATATAAAATCCAAAAAAAAACTTTAAACTATATTAATTCTATAGAATTTATATGTATATTTGTATCACAGAAAAATTCTGAATGATACTTATCCAGAAAGACTGAGGGAGTAGGCCCATTGACGTCTTAGCAACCTGTTACCGAATAAGGTGCTAAATCCTTCCGCTATAGCGGACAGATAAGAAAGATTTGCTTAAATCTGAATAAGGTCATCATTGTTGAAATTATTTATTTTTTAAAATGAAAACCAAACTGTATTTTTTACACGACAGTAACGAACTTTTGAATTCAATCTTCGAAGAATATAGTCTTGCAGGTTTCCGAATGCGAAAGCATTAATTCTCTCTCTAATTTCTTTTTAAATACCATCTGCCGAAAGCCTTTTTACATTGGCTTAAAGGAATTCTTTTGCCCGATATTAAACTAAAATAAAAAATCACATGATCAACTTAAAATCAAAATAAAATGAAAAAAATACTATTAGGTTTTGCTTTATTTCTTGGAGTTTCACAAACTCAGGCGCAAGAAAGTAATTTACAGTTAAAAGGAACTGTTACAGATACAGTTGTGCAATATGTGTATTTGCAAAAATTCCACAATAAAATGTTTACGACAATCGATTCGGTAAAAGTAAAAGATGGAAATTTTAGTTTTAAAACTAAAGTTAAAACACCCGAATTATACGGATTAAGTGTAAACACAGAAGAGTCTCCATTGTATATTTTCCTTGAAAAAACGTCAATTACAGTAAAATTAAGTCCAAAGAAATATTATACAAGTTCTATAGTTGAAGGCTCTGAATCTCAGAATTTATTCGAAGCCTATAAAAAATCAAAAGATGTAGAAATCAGTAAATTCATTACTGAAAACCCTAAATCTATAGTTTCGGCTTATGTATTGTACAGAAACTGGTCGTATAGATTAACGCCGGAACAAATAACTCAAAACATTGCATTGCTCGATAAAAATCTGCAAAGCACCACTTACGTAAAAGAACTAAAAGAGCTGGTTACTGTTTTGGACGGATTAGCGGTTGGTAAAAAAGCCCCTGATTTCACAGCTAATGATCCGCAGGGTAAACCAGTACGTCTTTCTGAAAATTTAAAAGGTTATACTCTAGTTGATTTTTGGGCTTCTTGGTGCGGACCTTGCCGAAGAGAAAATCCAAATATCGTTGCGGCTTATAAAGAGTATCACGACAAAGGTTTTAACATCATAGGCGTTTCTTTAGATAAAAAGAAAGAAAATTGGATTAAAGGAATTCAGGATGATAATTTGACTTGGTTACATGTTTCTGATTTACTTTTCTGGAACAGCGCCATTGCCAAATTATATGGAGTAAGAGCCATTCCGGGTAATTATTTAGTCGATTCAAAAGGAATAATCGTAGCGAAAAATCTTCACGGAGAAGAATTGCAGACTACACTTAAATCGCTATTAGGGCAGGCAAATTAATAGTATGAGAATAATCAGCTGTTCTAAACTTTTTAATTCTTCGAAAAATTAAAACAACAATAAAGTTAGTTAATTAAAATGATAAAGGAAATGAATGCTATTGAGACAACAAAACCAATAGAATTGGAGTGTTACTTCTCTAAATTTAGAGAAAATACAATAGGAGTAGATCACCGCTTTAAATCGGTTTATGGAAAGCAAAACCTGCTTTATGCAGATTGGGTTGCCAGCGGAAGATTATACGCACCAATTGAAGATATTATGCTCAATAAAATTGGACCAATGATTGCCAATACGCATTCACTTTCTAGTCAGACAGGAAAGACTTCAACTTATGCTTATCAATATGCGAGAGATATAATTAAAAAGTCAGTAAACGCCAATGATTCTGATGTTTTAGTAACAACCGGAACCGGAATGACGGCTGCTTTGTCAAAATTACATCGCATTATGCGTTTACGAAAAGATGATGAAAACGATACACCAGTTGTTTTTATTACACATATGGAGCATCATTCCAATCAGGTTTCGTGGTATGAAACAAATGCTGATGTTGTGATTTTACCACCAGATGAAAATAATTTAGTGGATCCCAATATTCTTTCCGAAGAAATTAAAAAATATGCTGACAGAAGCTTAAAGATAGGTTCATTTACAGCTTGTTCAAATGTTACAGGAATTATTACGCCTTATCATGAATTGGCCAAAATCATGCATCAAAACGGCGGACTTTGTTTTGTTGATTTTGCAGCTTCGGCACCGTATGTCAAAATCGATATGCACCCAAAAGATTCGGAACAGCAATTAGATGCCATTTTCTTTTCTCCTCACAAATTCTTAGGCGGCCCGGGAACTTGCGGCGTTTTGGTTTTTAATGAAAAATTATACAAAGCAGATTTTCCCGATAATCCGGGCGGTGGAAATGTAAGATGGACAAATCCGTTAGGCAGATATTGTTATAGCGAGGTCATAGAAGTTAGAGAAGATGGCGGAACACCAGGCTTTCTACAAGTAATAAGAGCTGCTTTAGCTTTAGAATTAAAAGACAAGATGGGAGTTTCAAACATCAAAAACAGAGAAAAAGAACTGCTTGCTCTTTGTTTTTCAAGACTTCAAAAAGTAAAAGGTTTGTCAATTTTAGGAGATTTAAAAACGGAAAGAATCGGCTGTGTTTCTTTTGTAATTGAAGATATTCACTATAATTTAATCGTAAGGCTTTTAAATGACCGTTTCGGGATTCAGGTTCGCGGAGGCTGGTCATGTGCAAGTACTTATGCGCATTATTTATTTAATATAAACGAAAAGAAATCAGCAATAATTACAAACGAACTTTTAGAGAAAAACCAAATAAATAAACCGGGCTGGGTACGTTTATCACTGCATCCGATTATGACTAATGATGAACTGAATTTTGTTTGCGATGCAATTGAACAAGTGTCTTTACATTATAAAAAATGGCAGAAAGATTACGAATATAATTCAATAACAAATGAATTTGAAAATACTGAAATTAAAGAAACTATAGCCGAAGAAGTAAATGAATGGTTTAAGTTGGATTAAATGTTTAAATAGCGTTAAACCTGAAAGGTTATGAATTTATTATTTAAGAGATTCAATAATTTTTTGTCTATGTGTAATTCCCCATTTTACTAAATTTCCCGCTAACGTGAGTATCAAGTTCGTGAACGTAACAAATTAGACTTTCAATGAAATTAAAAAATAAAAAAAACTCCAGATTTCTCTGAAGCTTTTGTTTAGTGGCGGGAACAGGACTCGAACCGTATTATTTATTGGGAGTTTACTATAAAATTTTTAAGTATTGAATCTTTGAGTAAAATAAATCAAGGTCGATTTAGCATTGTACTTCTTTACGATGTATCTTACCTGTACATCAAATTCCTTTTACTTTGGTCATAGCTGGAAATTTAATTTCTGGAAGTGTAATTAGCATTATTGAGATTGGTGGAACTTATAGAGTAAATAATGCTTGTGCCGGCATTACAGCAGTTAAAAAAGTAAACTTTTAAAAGTCGGGTATGCTTATGAAATAAATTTTAAAAATGAATTTGCTAAAGCTAAGAATGCAAACGAATTTTTTCTCCAATTTAAAATTTAAAACTACAAGATATTCCTAACAAAAACAGTTTAAACTTTTTCTTAATTCCCCAATATTAACATCAAGGTCTTAGTTTTTTACCACGTTGTTCCGCATAGTAATCCAATGCCCTGTAAGAGGCATAAAATTTATAGATGTTACTCACATACTGTACAGTTTCTTGTCCAATCTCTTTGGCAGCGATGAGTTCAACGTTATCAAACCACAGGTTTGGATTCAATCCTTTAGATTTTGCTATTTCCTGTAATTGTGCTACCCGAGCTGGTCCCGCATTATAGGCTGCCAAAGCAAGTAAGTGACGGTTTAATTCATCAATTTCAGGATTGCTAAAATACCGATCAATTAAAAATCGCATATATTTGACACCAGCGTGTACGTTATTATCTATTTTATTGATATTTCTGATGTAAAATGGTTTACTGGCTGCAGTGGCGGGTAAAACCTGCATAATGCCTACAGCACCCCTATTGCTCACAAGCGCCTGATTCAGACCTGATTCCTGGTAACCTTGTGCTATCAAAAGAAGCCAGTCAAGCTGATATCGGTCGGCATATTTCAAGAACGGAGCTTTAAGTACATTGACTTGTGAGAAGGTTTTTGTAGTGTATATTTGAGGCAAAAGTTTCACATTTTTCACATATTTATTGTAAATAGTATTACCTATCAACGTTCCTTTTGCATTTTTTTCTAAAAACTTATCTACAGCGGCTTTCAATTTTGGCGAGTTTTTTCTAAAAACTATACCGTAGGAAATATTTCGGGCTAGAGGGATTTTATTATATAATACTAGGTTTGGCATTACCTCCGACCATAGTTCAGCAATATCTTCAACCATTGCTGAAAATGGAATAACACCTGAGTGTACCATTTCAAGCACATCTTCTGTTTCTAAATAAGGATCCAAGGTTTTAATAATGATCGGTTTCAGGCCTCTATTTTTTAATGAATCATTTAATTTTAAAGTTGCAGACTCATAGCTGCTGCCCTCACGAAGATAAATTTCCTTGCCAGACAGATCTGCGAGTGAATTGAGTTTTGGTGATTTCGGACCACCTACTACAATCTCTTTGAGTCCGGTAATGGAGGGAATAGAAAAATCGACCTTTTTTTTTCTTTCTTCTGTAATGGTCATGCCAGCGTATGCAAAATCAGCGTAACCTTCCTGAAGAAGAGGTATAATCTGACTGCGATTTACGGGGATAAATATTATCCTTACTTGATTAGGCTTTAAGTGTAATTGTTTATTGAGTGAATTTTCAAAAAGAGTTAAAACTTCGAAAGCTACACCACTTCTTTTATTTATATTTATTGCATAGTAAAAATGGGTATAGGGGACCAAAACGCGTATTCTTCTACGTTGCACCATACTGTCGAGATCACCAAACTGTACTTTTCCTAAGCCTAGAAATTCATTCTCAGAATTAAAATTGTACCAAGTTGTATCCGCTTTAGTGTTTATGCTTGTAGGATCTGAAACAGCGTCTTTTTTTTCTTTTTCATTTCTACAGGATGCGCTAATTAAGGATATAATCAGAAAGCTAAGTATTATTCTTATTTTACGCATCTTTTTTGTGTTTAAAATATATTAAAATTACGCAAAATAATTTGATTATCAATGAATTAGCGAAATATGAATTGGGGGACATATTTCTTGTATTTTAATTCCATATCCTGATATATAAGATTTGTATAGAAATGCGCTACTGTAAGTATATTGAATATTTTTTAAATGTTAAGGGCTTTATCTTGATGATAATGTCTTACTTACAATTAATTATTGTCTGAAATATGGGAGGTATTTAAGGCATTGCCTGGGATATTTCTTTGCTTTGGTGCTATTCGAATAAAGGAAACGAAAACAAAAAATTCACTAATTTATTGATTGATAGTTTTTAAATAAAAAAATGGCGTCAATTGTCTTCAATTGACGCCATTTGGCTGTAGTGACCTCGACGGGACAAATTTCTATAAATTTTATGGAAGATTTGAGGAGATTGGCTTACTATAGGTAAAACCTGGCTTAAGATGGCTTCAATATTTTATTTTGTATGCCCTGTTGGGGATTGAAAGAAAATGTAGCATTAAAAAAACAAATAGTTAATCTCTTTTTATTAAAGTGCCTTAGCTTTTTATATCAAAATTAGGGTCTTCCATGTTTAGTTTTTACGACTTTTTACATTAAAAATTTGTTTTTATGTAGTTAACTACGTAGTTTTGTATTGTAAAAAAAAGTAAATATGAAACCTTTAATTATTCCAATCGAAAATGACTATTCAAACGCTGCTGTAGATCTAATATTAAACATACAGCAGAGAGAATTTAATATTGCCATAACTATAGAAGACCAGCCGGATCTATTAGATATTAATGGTTTTTATTATAGAGGAGGCGGCGGCTTTTGGGGCGCATTTGTTAATGATGAGCTAGTGGGCACCATTGCCTTGATCAAGTTTGATGACAAGAAAGCTGCGATCAGAAAAATGTTTGTAAAGAAAGAATTTCGCGGAAAAGAGTTCTCGATTGCTCAAAAATTGTTAGATACTTTGATCGATTATTGCAAAGTAAACGGAATCGATAACATATATTTGGGAACGATTTCGAAGTTAGAAGCGGCTTTGCGTTTTTATGAGCGAAATCATTTTGTTGCCATTCAAAAAGAAGCGCTTCCGGAGAAATTTCCATTAATGAAGCCAGATCATGTTTTCCGTCATTTACCTTTAAAATAATAAGAATGAATATAATTGATCAATCAGGAATTTTAGCCCTTTCAACCCGACTACAGCGGCTTAGCGAGCAATTGCGCAAAGATGGCGCACTGCTTTATAAAGAATACGGAATTGATTTTGAGCCAAAATGGTTTCCTGTAATCTATACTTTATATCACAAAGAGGTTTTGAGTGTGGTCGAAATTGCCAATGAAATTGGATATACACATCCTTCAACAATCAGTTTATTGAAAGAATTGGAGAAACAAAAACTCATTAAATCAAAAAAAGACAAAGCCGATGAACGCAAAAGACTGCTTCAGTTAACACCAAAAGGGCAGGAGCTGATAGAAAAAATGAAGCCCGTCTGGACCGTGATGTCTACCATTTTAAGTGAAATCGCTGACAACCAAAACAATCTGCTTCAGGCAATTAACGAAGCCGAAAACAAACTAACACATCAAAGCTTTTTGCAGAGAGCCCTGCAGTTAAAAGAAGAAAAGTCTTGAAATTATGATGATCATTCATCCGGGCTTTAAAAACTAATTATTTGCGAAATATTGCAAAGAATTTTGTAGCTCTTTTCTTTTCCAAAAAGAAAACATACCCTGTTTTGTGTTCACTATTAGCAACGCCATTAATTTAACACAAAGTTAAATTAACTTTTTAGGTATTTTTTGCATGTTAGTTTTCATTTGTGACTTTAAATCTATCATGAAAAACTACCTTTTTCAAATGTCTGATGAAGAACTCCAGAAATTGATTTTTCAGGAAAATCATGACGCGTTTGCAATTATCTTCGACAGATACTGGAAGAAATTGTATACCTATGCTTTTAAGATTTATAAGGAAGAAGAAATTTGTGAGGATATCGTTCAGGAAATCTTTATCAGTCTTTGGAAGAATTCGGCAAATACAGTCATTCTCAATTTAGAAGCCTATCTTTTCAGGGCTGTAAAATACAAAATTGCCAATCATATCAGAAGCTTAAAGTTTGAGCGTGAGCATCTTGAAGTGCTGGAAGCTATTCCGGAACCGAACAATACTGTGGATAACATCGAGTATATTGAATTCGAGAAAGGTATAATGAATCAAATTAGTCAATTAACTCCTAAATGCCGTGAGGTCTTTTTACTAAGTCGTATCGAACATTTTTCTAACGCTGAAATAGCAGAAAAATTAAGCCTTTCTATCCATACTGTCGAAAAGCATATCAGTAATGCTTTAAAACAGTTGCGTCTTAATGGGCATCATTATAATACACTACTTTTTTATTGGGCAGCCCTCCTTTATGTTAACTAAAAAAGTGCTATTTTAAGAAAACGTTAAGACTACTTTTTCGACTACTTGTCTTAATCAAAATTGGTGACTTATCTATAAAAGCACTCATTTTGAAAAAAGAAACCCTTTTGCTACTGGCAAAAAAATACACAGATGGTACATGCACACCCGAAGAAAAAATGGCCGTTGAAGCCTTTTTCGACAAGATGCAGGATAATTCAACAATTAATCTGCATCAGTCACCTGATGCAAAAGGCGATGTTATCTTTGGAAAAATAATCCAGGAATTACAAATCAAAAAACAATCCGGAATTTTCAGATTTAAAAAAGCCTTGAGGATTGCGGCGATTTTAATTGTTGTAATTGGGATTTCTTTTTCAGTTGTAAAATTTGCCCTCACGCCAAAAGAAATAATTCAGGTTGCTCTTAGAGGACAGAAAAAAGAAGTCTTGTTACAAGATGGAAGTGTGGTTGTTCTAAACTCAAACAGCAGCATTACTTATCCAGAAGAATTTGGTGAAACACGAAATATCAAGCTTAGTGGAGAAGCTTACTTCAAAGTCTTCCGCGATACCAATAGACCTTTTATTGTACAAACTCATGATGTAAAAGTAAGAGTACTGGGTACTTCATTTGATGTCAATTCCTATAAGCATAGAGCTACTAAAGTAAGTGTTCTAACAGGAAGAGTTGAAGTAAGTTCAGCTTTAGGAAAGAAAGTAGTTATTGTCAAAAATCAGCAAGCTGACCTGATGCATAATTCTGATTTTAAGATTTTAAAAGAGGATAGCACAGAAGGAATTGCGTGGACCAGCAACACTATTGTGCTTAAAAATACATCGCTTTCTGAAACCGCAAAAATTATCGAAAACTGGTACAATGTAGATATCACATTTGAAGATCTGGAAATCAAAAAACTTACGATTTCAGGAAAATTTAAAGATGAAAAATTAGAGAATGTACTAGAAAGTATTGCCTTTTTGAAACAGTTAAAAATAATTTACCTAACCCAAAATCATATCCTTATAAGAAGAAAGACGCCTTAATAGTAAGAATGAAAAACCCGCCTCCGGTGCAACGGAAACGGGCATTAAAAAAAAGACTACAAATAAAAATTTATAGCCCACTAGTAATGAATACGAAACTACAATTTTTTTTCAATAAGTATATTAAGATGAAAAATCTTTATATACTGATAACATTCTTTTTGACCCTTCAGGGATTTGCCATTACAAATTCTACAAAAGAAAGCCAAATCAGTTTAAATCTGAAGGATGCTACAATCACAGAATTTTTTAAAGTGATTGAACAAAAAACAGCATTCACTTTTGTTTTTGATGAAAAAATATCGGGAATTTCTCAGCGCATCACGATTTTTGCTGAAAAAGAAAGTCTTGATAACATCCTTTTAAAAATCTCAGAAAGAACAGGACTTTCTTTCAAAAAGATTAATAATACTATTATAGTGACCAAAAACGGGCGCGCGCAAATGACTATACGCGGGAAAGTGCTTGATGAAAGCGGTTTTCCAATGCCAGGGGTTACAGTCCTTGAAAAAGGAACTCACACCAGTACTTTGACAGACATGGAAGGGAATTTCAGTTTTGCAGTGTCAAAGGCCTCAGCGGTACTTACGGTTTCTTACTTAGGTTATCTTTCACAAGATGTTGCAGCAGGTAATTCGCCCTTGACGATCACCATGAAGGTAAGTACAAGTGAGTTAGATGAAGTTGTAGTAACTGCTTTGGGGATTAAAAGAGAAGAAAAACGACTTGGTTTTTCTCAACAGACCTTAAAATCAGAAACCTTATCTCAGGCCAGATCTAATAACTGGTCGTCAGCTTTAAAAGGAAAGGTTGCAGGACTAAGTATTACTTCAGCCGGTTCAGGACCGATTAATTCGCAACAGATTACCCTTCGTGGAAACAGATCGTTGAGTCCTAAAGGAAATTATGCGCTTATTGTAGTAGATGGAGTACCTGTGAATGCAGAGATGACAACATCAGGTTCAACAAGCGCTTATATGGGAGAAGATTCACCAATTGATTACGGTAATGGAATTTCGGATCTTAACCTGGATGATATCGAAAGTGTTACAGTTCTAAAAGGCGCCGGAGCTACCGCGCTTTATGGTAGCCGAGCTGCAAACGGGGCGCTTATTCTTACCACAAAATCAGGCAAGAAAAATAAAGGACTTGGTATTTCTTATAGTAGCAGTGCCGCTTTTGATAAAGTACAGAGATGGCCGGATTATCAGTATACTTACGGACAGGGAACAGGTAATTCACCAGATGCCCAAGGCAATCAGTATTATTCGTATGGAAATTCAGCCGATGGAACAAGCACTAGCGGTACCAGTAGCGCTTGGGGACCAGCCTTTACAGGACAGAATTTTTACCAGTATGATCCGGCGCTTCAGGGCCAGTCAGCCAATAGGGTTCCTTGGACTTCTTATAAAGACAACCGAAAAGATTTCTGGAACACCGGGATAACCTTAAATAATAATATCTCCATTCAGGGAGGTGACGACAAAGGATCTATGCGTCTTTCACTAGGTCACCAGAAAAACGAATGGATTATGCCTAACACTGGTTTTAATAGGGTAACAGCGGCAATTAATGCCAATTATCAGGTATCGGATAAAATCAAATTGGGAACGACGGTAAACTACAATACCAGAAACAGTGATAATCTTCCTTCAACAGGATATAACAATGGTTCTATCGCTTATTTTATGATTTTCCAGCAACCAAACATTGATCTTGACTGGTATCGTCCTATTTGGGAAAACGGAAAAGAACAGATTCAGCAATTGCATCCCTTTAGTTCTTTTATAGATAATCCGTATCTGATTGCCTATGAAGCGACCAATACACTGAACAGTGACCAGATTGTGGGGAATATTTTTGCCAATATCAAATTGTCCTCCAATCTGGATTTAATGGTCCGTTCCGCTCTTAATACATATAATCAGACCAGAGAACAAAAAAGACCTTACAGTATCAACAGATATGCAAAAGGTTTTTATGAAAGACAGGATGTTTACAAACAAGAAATCAACTCTGATTTTTTACTTTCTTATAAAAAGAATTTCGGAAGCAAATTCGCTTTAGCGGCTTCAGCAGGAGGAAATGCCATGAGCTACAAATACAGGAGGACAGAAGCCGAAGTAACAGGTTTGGTAGTTCCTGGAGTGTACAAACTTTCCAATGGATCAAGCGCCCCGATTTTAACTCTGGGAGACGCCTATAAAAAGATGAACAGTCTTTATGGCCTTGTTTCCATGTCTTATGGCGAAATGGTTTTTGTGGATGTTACAGGGCGAAATGACTGGACCAGCACACTGCCGGTAGAAAACAATTCTTTCTTTTATCCCTCTGTAAACACCAGTTTTATTATTTCAGAAATGGCTGCTTTACCAAAAGCAATTGATTATTTAAAATACAGATTTTCGTATGCACAGGTTGGTAATGATACAGAGCCTTATAAAACTCAAAAGTATTATGGACAAAGTGCTTTGTGCTTTTCCGAGTTCAGCACAGACATTGACGGTTTTATACAATGACCATTTTAAGCCGGAGATTACGACCAGTTTTGAGACTGGTTTTGAAATCAGAATGCTACATAATCGCCTAACAGCTGATGCAACTGTTTATGAAAGTAGTACAAAGAATCAGATCATTGATATTCCGATGGATTTTTCAACAGGATACAGTGGAGCTGTACTAAATGGTGGTGAAGTAAGAAACAGAGGTATTGAGCTTACTCTTGGTGGAAAATTCATAGATAATAAAAATTTCAAATGGAATGCAACTCTAAACTGGTCGCGCAATTGGAATAAAGTAATGGAACTTGCAGAAGGAATCGATGGGCAACAGATTATCGGTACCGGAGGAACGGCTTCTATTATTGCAAAAGTAGGAGGTACGACAAGTGCTATTTATGGTTTTGGTTTTGTGAGATCACCTGATGGGCAAATTGTATACGATAATGCCGGTCTTCCGGCCTATCCTGAAGAGATTCAGTACATAGGTGATGCAAGTCCGGATTGGAAAGCAGGTTTAACCAATAGTTTTACGGTGGGCAATTTCACGATGAATGTAACTATTGATGGTCAGTATGGCGGTATGCTTTATTCGATGACCCACCACAAACTTGCTGAGCAGGGTAAATTAAATTCTAATGAAATGGGAAGAGCCGACGGTTTTATCATCGGAGATGGAGTGATTCAGAATGCTGACGGCAGCTATGCACCAAACACAAAGAAAGTGGCTACGGCTGATTGGTATGTTCGTTATTACAGAAGGGCAAATATTGAATCGAACTCATTTGATGCTTCTTATGCTAAACTGCGTGAAGTAAGCCTTCAATATACTATGCCAAAAAGATGGATAAAAGATACTGGATTGCAGTCGGTTCAGTTTTCTGTTTTTGCAAGAGATTTAGCTGTTATTTCAGATTTCCCAATCTATGATCCTGAAACTGCAGCCTTAAACGGGGATACTATCTTGCCTGGTGTAGAGACCGGACAGATGCCTTCACCGACAACTTATGGTTTTAATTTAAGTTTGACTTTATAATAAGACAATGAAAAAAATAAAAATTGCAGCAATCCTCGTATTGCTTACCGGAATGAGTATTTCCTGCACAGAAGGTTTTGAAGAGCTTAATGAAAATCCTAATCTGATAACCGAGGTAAGTCCAGGTACACTGTTGAACCCGATAATTTATGGGATTGCTTCTCAAAATGCGCTTCAGAGTGTAGATGTTACTTTCAATTTAATGCAGGTGTCCCTAACATATCCAAGTATTACCGGCGGATTGCATCGTTATGATGTAAGTAACAATATTGGAAATTCGGCATGGAACAATTATTACAAATGGCTAAATAACATAAGGGAGATGCGTATGGCCTCTGTAAAAGCCAAAGATGGTAATTATGAAGCCATAGCGCTTACGCTTAATGCTTTGGTTTATGCCAATTTAACGGATCTTTTCGGACCAGTTCCGATGACGGAAGCGGCGCGTGGAGAAGACGGTATACTATATCCGCGATATGACAAGCAGGAATTCATTTATGAAACCTTACTGGCAGATCTTGAAAGAGCCAATTCACTTTATGATGTTAGCAAACCTATGATATATGCAGAGGATATTTTGTTTCAGAATAAGGTGGCAAGTTGGAAAAAGTTTACCAATTCGCTAAGAATGAGATTGCTATTAAGGGTTTCAAACCGCACCGAAACTAAAGCTTTTGAAAAGTTGACCTACATGATAGAACACCCTGAAATTTATCCTGTTTTTACAACTACTGCCGAAGGGGCGATTTTAAAAGTAACGGGTGTTTCTCCTAATATGTCTCCCTGGGGAAGACCACAGGATTTTAATCTTAATATAAAAATGGCTTCCTTTTTTATTGATAACCTTAATGCTCTTGAAGATCCAAGAAGAGCCATAATTGCCACAGGAGCTACGGCTCTTGTTACTAATGCGCCTCTTGGTTATAAAGGAATTACAAGCGCATATGCGGGTTCTGATTCGCAGTTTAAGTACAATGCCTCAACACTCCTGAATACACAGGCCACAAACCCAATGCAGATATTTATTATGACGTACGCCGAGGTAGAATTTATCAAGGCAGAGATGGCGCAGCGAGGTTATGTTGCTGATGCTGCCCGACACTATGTAAAAGGCGTTAGATCGGCTATAGAACAATTGAAAGCGGTAGCTCCTGCCACTTATTTTGATAATGTTCAGGCGCAATATAATGGGACTCTTGAGAGAATCATGCTCCAAAAATATTATGCGTTGTATTTTACTGATTACCAACAATGGTTTGAATACCTCAGAACAGGGTTTCCAGTCTTGCCAAAAACAACCGCTATGCTTAATGAAGGAATTATGCCTTCAAGATTTAAGTATCCGGACAACCAGCAGATCAAAAATTACGAAAACTACATGGAAGCCATTCAGATGATTGAAGGAGATAATATCAATTCTAAAGTTTGGTGGGACAAATAAAAAATAAAGCAATGAAAAAGACAATTATAGTAAGCGCGTTACTGTTTTGCGCAATGTTGACAGCGCAAACAAGCGTGAAAGGAATCGTATTTGAAGATTTAAATCAAAACGGAAAAAAAGACAAAAAAGAAAGAGGTATTGCAGATGTTGCAGTAACTAATGGACGAGAAGTAGTGGTAACGGATAAAAAAGGAAATTATGTTCTTCCGGTACAAAACGACGCTATTATCGCTGTTATTAAGCCATCAGGTTATAAGATAGTGGTTGACAAAGATAACCTGCCACAGTTTTTTTATAATTACAAACCAGAAGGTTCCCCAAAAAGTAAGTTTGAAGGAGTGGCTCCAACAGGAAAGCTTCCGGAATCAGTAGATTTTGGATTGCTTCCACAAAAAGAAACAGCTGATTTTACAGCACTTATTTTTGGAGATCCTCAGCCTTATAATCTTGAGGAGGTTGATTTTTTTACCAGAGGGATTGTTTCGGAGGTCGAAGGAATTAAAAATATTCCTTTTGGACTGAGCATGGGCGATTTGGTAGGGAATGACCTTAGCTTATTCAATCCTTATATTCAGGCAGTAAAAAAAATTGGAATTCCATGGTACAACCTTTTAGGAAACCACGATTTAAATTTTGATGCTAAAGCTGATAACCTGGCAGATGAAACTTACGAAGCTCATTTTGGCCCTGCCAACTATGCTTTCAATTATGGCAAAGTCCATTTTATTATCCTCGATGATGTATTATATCCGGATCCAAGGGATAACGAGGGCTATTGGGGAGGATTTACTCCGGAACAAATGCAATTCATTGAAAATGATTTAAAAGCAGTATCCAAAGACAATCTGATTGTAATGGCTTTTCATATTCCGATTAGTGAACCGGATCCTAAAGACGATTCTTTTAGGGATAGTGATCGTCAAAAGTTATTTGAACTGTTGAAGGATTATCCAAACACGTTGTCACTGTCAGCGCACACTCATATGCAACGCCAGGATTTTTTCGATCAGAAAGATGGCTGGTTGCAAGAGAAACCGCATCATCATTATAATATCGGGACCACTTCAGGAGATTGGTATTCGGGAAAATTGGATGAAAAAGGAATTCCTATTTCGGTTATGAGAGATGGAACGCCAAAAGGATATGCTTTCATTCATTTTGCAGGAAACCAATATACGGTAGATTACAAAACAGCTGGTAAACCGCAGGACTATCAAATGAAAGTTTTTACACCAAAGGTTGTTGCAAAAGGCAAACGCACTAAATCCGGCGTGTTTGTGAATTTTTTCATGGGAAGCAAAAAAGATAAAGTGATGTACCGTGTGGATCAGGGAGAGTGGAAAGAAATGGATTATGTGCAGGCAGAAGATCCGTCGTATGTGGAATTAGTGTATGAATGGGAACTCTCAGAAGTGTTGATGCCAGGAAAACGCTCGTCAGATCCTGAAAAAAGCACGCATGTATGGAGAGGAAATATTCCTTCTGATCTGGCTTTAGGAGAGCATACCATTGAAATAAAAGCGACCGATATGTTTGGTAAGACGCATTCAGCCACTAGTAATTACAGAATTGACAAGGTAAAAATAATCCAAAAATGATAAGATCAATAAAGATTCTATTTCTGTTAGCTGTATCGCTAACAGCTTGTCAGTGTGCAACCAACAGTCAGACACCAAAAAAGCATGCTGTTGAAGTACAGGGACATCGCGGTGATCGTGGCAATTTTCCCGAGAATACCATTCCGGCTTTTCTAAGTGCAGTAAAAAAAGGTGCTGATGTAATAGAACTTGATGTCGTGATTTCCAAAGATCAAAAAGTGGTGGTTTCGCATGAAACTTTTATGTCATCTCAATATATGTCAGATACTTCGGGACAGCCAATTTCGAGGGATAAAGAACGCAGCTACAATCTTTACGAAATGACGTATGACAGTATTAAAAGATTCGACAGCGGTTCAAGAGGAAATGCTAATTTTCCAGCACAGCGAAAAATGAAGACCTATAAACCATTGCTTTCTGAGGTTATTGATAGTGTGGAGCATTACATCAAAGTAAATAAGTTAAAGCCGATCAGGTACAATATTGAAATCAAATCGGAAAAAACGGATTATGGTAAAAGACAGCCGCAACCTGAAGTGTTTTCTGAAATGGTTATGAGAATAATTGCTGATAAAGGAATTGAAAAAAGAATGAATATACAATCCTTTGATCCAGTACTTTTAAATATATTTCATAAAAAATATCCAAAACCTACTATTGCTTTTCTTGTAGGGGAAGGTACTTTGACAGAAAATCTTGCTAAGCTTGACTTTGTGCCGGAAATTTATAGTCCCAATTATAAATTATTGGAAAAAGGGGAGATGGATTCACTTCGAACTTTAAATATGAAAGTTATACCGTGGACTGTTAATGAGGATGCTGTGATTGAACGAATGCTGTCGCTACAGGTGGACGGGATTATTACAGACTATCCTGAGAAAGTATTAAAAAAGATATAAGTATTATTAGAGGGATCTTGTGTTTAGGATCGCTTTGAATTTGTGTTGAGTTTGTTTATTTTTTTTTGAAAAAAGCCTTCACAATTGTGAAGGCTTTTTAATTATTAATAGGTACTGAGACTGGTTCTGTAACATCTGGGAATAACTTTATCTTAGAATTTTAAACCCATCAAAAAATGAATACGAAAGGTTATTGCTATCCAAAGTCTATCATTTTGCAGGCAGTCTATTTTGTGCTTAGGTTACTTTAATTTATCGGGATGTTGAAGAAATAATGAAGATTATGTACCTGATCGTATATCATGCTACGATCCAACAGTGGGTTTATAAATTTAAGCTTTCCATTGAATCAGAGATGAAGAAGTTAAAGGTCAAAGTAGGGGCAAGCTGCTGTTTTCTGACTGCCAACCTCATTTAGGTTACATAATCCCCCATTATGGCTAAAATATTGAAGGTATAATTTGGCAATTTTGTCTTATTAATTTAAATCAATAATTTATTATGGAAAATGTAAAGATTAACGAAGCAAAAATATGGTTTATAACGGGCAGCTCAAGAGGGTTTGGAAGGATCTGGACCCAGGCTGCACTTGAGAGGGGCGATAAGGTAGCAGCCACGGCAAGGAATATTGACAGCATTGCAGATCTCAGGGATAAATATGGCGATAATGTTTTGATTCTGCCACTTGATGTTACCAAGGTTGAGCAAGTACAACATGCGGTAAAAACGGCTCATGAGCACTTTGGAAGATTGGATGTGGTTATCAACAATGCGGGCTATTCATTGGTAGGTACAGTGGAGGAAGCTAAGGCCGATGATATTCGCGCCATGTATGAGACCAATGTACTGGGTCCGGTTGCTGTTATCCAGGCAGTTTTGCCCATCCTGCGCGCGCAGGGGTTCGGGCATATTTTAGGAACCTCCAGCAGTTTGGGGCATTATACGGTTCCTTTAATTGGCTATTACTGCTCTTCCAAATGGGCATTTGAAGCTATCTACGAAAGCCTGGCTGTGGAGGTTAGATCTTTTGGAATCCATGTTTCCATTATTGAACCTGGCGCTTACGCAACAGAATTTGGAAGCGAAAATTCACTCAAATTTTCAGCGAATCTTCCTGAGTATGAACCAATACGAAATAGTGTTTTTGAGAATATGGGCAAAATGCAAAGAGGCAAACCCGAGGCAACCGCTAAAGCTGTCCTGCAGTTGGTGGATAGCAAAGAGCCGCCACTGAGAATGTTTTTGGGCAGTGATAACCTGGAAGAAATTCGCCAGGTTTATTCCGATCGTATCAAAGTCTGGGAAGAATGGCAGGGGGTAGCCGCTGCCGCACAGGGTTAACTAAGTTAAATTTAAGCAACAGAGACTCTGTTGCTTTTTTATTTTCGTAATTTGTAGTATCAAAAAAATCATCATGGCCAAGAAAAACAGCACGCTACGTAAATTTGCATCCCTGGCCGAAGGCCTGAAAGCTTTCGGGGGACCGCCCCCGCAGCATCCTTTAATTACGGTGCTCAATGGGATAGATTCTAGCCTGGAGTTTAATCCTCCTGCAGAAAGTCATGTATTAAGTTACTATAAAATAGCCTTTCGTCCCAATATTGGAGGATTGCTGCGGTATGGACAGACCCATTTTGATTATAATGACGGCGGTCTTTTTTTTGCAGCTCCCAATCAGATCCTGGCCCCGGATGAAAGTCAGTCCAATGAGCCGGGATGCAGCGGCAGGGAAGCGGTGATTTTGATGCATCCGGATTTTTTATTGCATTCCCCTTTGGCGACAAAAATTAAAAAATATGAATTCTTCTCTTATGCAGTAAATGAAGCTTTGCATTTATCGGATAAGGAAAAACAAATTATTTTAGGCCTTATAAGAAACATCGAGGAGGAATTAGCAACCAGGATTGATGAGCTTAGTCAGGAGGTAGTTTTGGCCCAGATTGAATTATTGCTCAATTATGCGCAAAGGTTTTATAAGCGTCAGTTTATTACTCGTAAAGCAATAAACAGTACCTTACTTGAGAAGTTTGAGCAGTTACTGAACGATCATTTCGATGATGAAAAAAAATCTGATAAAGGTATTCCCACAGTGCAGCATCTGGCCGATAGACTGGCTATATCTCCTGGCTATCTGAGTGATATGTTGCGAGTTTTGACTGGGCAGAATGCACAGCAGCACATTCATGACAAACTTATTGAAAAAGCCAAAGAAAAACTTTCCAATAATGATTTGTCAGTTTCCGAGATTGCTTATGAATTGGGCTTTGAGCATCTTCAGAGTTTTAGTAAATTGTTCAAAAACAAAACCAACCAGACCCCTTTGAAGTTTAGGGCAGGGTTTAACTGATATATGTCCAAAATATTTTGGGTGTCATATTTCTTTTAATTTAGTTTTAGGTTGCTCATCAGGAATTTATAACACTTCCAGTTATCAGAAACGCGATTTCGATTAGCGGGGATTGCTAATACTATTATTTAGCAGCTTTTTCCCGCTGTACGTTGCAATCTTTTGTGCCGTACCCCGGAACAAAAGGATTTACACTTCACCAACTACAGAACCAACTTTCCATCAAGCTAAATGCCCAAATCCGTTGTAGCTTTTGACGGATGTTTTTTTATCTTAAAATTCAGTTTCCAAGCATTCATCTGAGTACATTAAAATTTTCGCTGAGAAGGTTTATTATTGCGGGATACACCTTGACGCGATTCATCCCTTGTGAGTTCATCTTCTTTAAGCTCCTCATTGCCAAGCTGCCCAATTTCGAATTCCTTATTGGCTGGATTATCCTGATCGGGCTTAATGGTTTCAAAGGAATTACTTTCAGCCTCATCGCTTCTCTGATTATCCACATCCGTTTCAAACCCTTCAGAGGGATCATTATGCAAAAGATCCTCTTCAATGTCCTTCTCAGTTATATCTTTCGAGTCACTGCCTGATTCATGGTCAAGATTCTCCGAGTCATAAGGATTGTTGTTGGGATCGTTGCTTTTTGGGTCCTTGTCTGTGTTTTGAAAATTACGGTCATCTTGAGCGTAATTTTTCGGTGTATCTGAATTTGTCATTTATTTTTAAATTAAATTTTTACTATCGTTTTTTTTAAAGGAGTTTCCTGAGCAAGTTTTTCGGTATTGCCGTGCTTGTCGGAGTTTGTCTTTGTCAAATTTAAAAAGGATAGTAACACTTTTTTTACAGAATAATGATATGTATTTATAAAATAGCTATCAGATAATTAGTCAGCTAGATGAAATATTGTATACATGGACAATGCTGATCAAATAGTTTAGGTTTGATATTGTTTTTTTTAGGAGCTTTTCCGCTATTCGTTCCAATCTTTTGTGCAAAACCCCGGAAAAAAAGGATTTCACTGCTATCGGGGTTATGGATAAAAATATAAAATAAATCGACCTAATTTTTTGTGGCAAAAAAGGTATTTCTTCCAAATGAAATGCGCCACAATTCTGCCACAAAATTAAGAACTTAAATTTACAACATTTTTTTTTGCTTTTTAGAAATGCTACAGCACTCAAAACTTTGCACTTTAAATTTAACTAGTTGAGATCTTACTCTAATCATATTTTGTAAAATTAAATTGCGCACAACTTAATTTTTTCTTTATCTTTGCATTCTTATTTGGATTCAAAAAATAGAAAGAATCAGATTTTTAATTTATAAAATAATACACTATGTCATTAATAGAAGATTTAAACTGGAGACATGCCGTAAAAGCATATGACGCAACAAAAAAAGTATCAGAAGAGGATTTAGATAAAATTTTAGAGTCTGCAAGACTGGCGCCGACTTCATCTGGTTTACAGCCTTTCCGTGTGATTGTGATAGAAAATCAGGAATTGAAAGAGAAGATGGTAAAAGGTGCCTTAAATCCTGAAGTTATGAGAGATTGTTCTCATGTATTGGTTTTTGCAGCGTGGGACAGTTACACTAATGAGAAAATTGATAAAGTTTATGATCATCATACTGATGTAAGAGAATTACCAAGAGGCCGTTTCAAAAGTTATACTGATCAGATCAAACAAATCTACGGAGCTCAAACTCCTGAAGAACATTTTGCACACACAGCGAGACAATCTTATATTGCATTAGGTTTGGCAATGGCTCAGGCAGCCGAACTCAGGATTGATTCTACTCCGGCTGAAGGTTTCAGTAATGAAGTGGTAGATGAGATTTTGGGTCTTAAGGATTTAGGTTTAAAAAGTGTTACGCTTTTATATCTCGGTTACAGAGATGCAGCTAATGACTGGCTTTCTCACATGAAGAAAGTAAGAATTCCGATGGAGGAATTTATCATCAGAAAATAATTTTCACTTTAGTTTTTGTCATTAGATTATGGAAAATCATCATCCTCTCCAATTGGGAAATCAGCTTTGTTTTCCTCTTTACGTTATCTCAAAGGAAATTATCGGTTTATACCGGCCGTTTCTGGATGAACTTGATATTACCTATTCACAGTATCTTGTGATGATGGTGCTTTGGGAGGAGGATGGCCTGACGGTCAATCAAATTGGCGAAAAACTGTATCTCGACAGTGGAACCTTAACACCGCTTCTAAAAAGACTTGAAGTCAAGGGTTTTATTGTCAGAAAAAGAAAAAAAGAAGATGAAAGAGTGGTTGAAGTTTTTTTAGCTGATCAGGGAAGAAATTTACAACAAAAAGCCTGTGAAATTCCATCAAAAATGCAGGAAAAACTGAATCTAACAACTGAAGATGTATTAGAATTGAAAGAAACTGTCCAGAAAATTTTAAATAAAATTCAAAAATAAAATGAAAACATTATATACAACCAGCGTTACTGCTAAAGGCGGAAGAAACGGACAGGTTAAAAGTGATAACGGAATTCTTGATCTTGAGGTAAGAATGCCGAAAGCTTTAGGCGGTGCCAATGATAATTTTACTAATCCTGAAATGCTTTTCGCAGCAGGATATTCAGCGTGCTTTGATAGTGCATTGAATTTGATCATTAGTAAATCTAAAACTAAAACCGGTGAAACTTCGGTAGCTGCAAAAGTAAGCATCGGGCAAAATGAAGACGGTGGTTTTGGTCTTGCAGTAGAACTGGATGTGAATATTCCGGGAGTTTCTATTGAAGAAGCTGAGGAATTGACACAAAAAGCGCATCAGATTTGTCCTTATTCAAATGCGACAAGATCTAATATCGAAGTTAAACTCTCGGTGACCAATAACTAAGATTAATTTCTTTAAATTATATACAAAAATCTGTTTCTTTCGAGGCAGATTTTTTTTATTTTACAAGGAGTTTAGAATTAAAATATTTCTGGTCATGTAAGTATTCTTCTATCTTTGAAAAAGTAAAAACATACTATGGAAAAACTGAGAAAACATATTGAAGAAATTATTCCGATTACCGATGAAGAGTTTGAATCAATCAAACCCTTTTTCACAATAAGAAGGGTATTAAAAAATCAATATCTTATTCAGCAAGGAGATGATGCAAAATATGAATACATCATTATGAGCGGCATTTTCAGAGTTTTTTATTTGGATGAAGACGGAAAGGAACATATCGTGCAATTCGCCACAGAAAACTGGTGGATGTCTGATTATATCGCCTATTTCAATCAAAAGCCCGCAAACATGTATGTGGTATGTATGGAGCCCGGAGAGGTTTTGTGCCTGACACTTGAGGGCAGGGAAAAACTATCTGTTACGCTACATAAAATGGAGCACTTTTTTAGAGTAAAACTGACCAAAGGTTATATGGCGCTTCAACAAAGAGTCATTTCATTACTTTCCAATAATCCGCAGCAGCGCTATAAAGAATTTGCAGACCTTTATCCAAATCTCATGCAAAAAATCCCCAAGAAATATATTGCAGAATATCTCGGGGTAAGCCGCGAAACCCTTAGCAGGCTTTACTCTAACAATAAATAGCATAGCTAATAATTCTTAAAGTGTGATTCTCGTCACACTTTTTTTGTGACTTTGCTCCTCGTATTGAGGAGTAGAGCTGGCATAAATTTGCCCTATAAATAATTCATTAACAACTTAAAAATTTATAGAAATGAAAAAGATTATGATTTTATCAGTGGCACTTGCCTTTTTATCTTCTTATGGACAAACTAAAAAAGAAGTCACCTCAATAAAACAAAAAACAACCCTTAAAAACGAAACAAAAATGAACAAGAAAATTTTAATTATCGTATCGAATGCCAATGCAATTGGACCAAATAACAGAAGAACAGGAACATTTCTTCCAGAAGTAGCACATCCTTATGCTGAATTTGACAGAGCAAACTACCAAATAGATTTTGCAAGTTTAACCGGAGATACACCTTATTTAGATGCTTTAAATCTGGCAAACGATCCTGATAACCTCGCTTTTCTAACCGGAAAAGGATGGGAAGCAATGCAGAAAGCCGTTAAACTTTCAACTGTTGATGTTAGTAAGTATGATGTAGTTTTTATTCCGGGTGGATTAGCGCCAATGGTCGATATGCCGGAAAATGAACTTTTGAAAAAAGTAATTAAAGAAACTTACGAACGCAACGCCGTTGTAGGAGCGGTGTGTCACGGTCCGGTATCTTTATTAAATGTAAAACTAAGCAACGGATCTTATCTGGTAAATGGTAAAAACATTACCTCATTTACAGATGAAGAAGAAAGAGGTTACGCTATTGCAGATGTACCTTTCTTACTAGAAACTGCATTAACAAAGCAAGGAGCTAAATTTCATGCTGCTGCTGTATGGTCAGCTCATAGTATTGCAGATGGTAATTTGGTTACAGGACAAAATCCAGCATCTGCAAAAGGAGTAGCCGAAAAAATGATTGTTGTTTTAGAATCAGCTAAAAAGTAATTACTAATTGTATTGACCTTCTTTAAAGATGAAAGAAGGTCTGTATAATTTCATTATTAAAATTGAAAATAATTATAAAAGAAATCAAAATGAAAAATCAAAATCCAATTCATGTTTTTGCAACATGGAAAGTTACAGATGGTCATGTTGAAAACGTTTTAAATATACTAAAAACGGTACATGACGAAAGTATTAAAGAAAAAGGAAATCTATTTTATAAAATTCATAAAAGCAATTCAGATGCAAATACTCTGGTATTATTTGAAGGATATACTAGTGAAGAGGCTGTAACAGAACACCGAAATTCAGCCTATTTTCAGGATTTAGTTTTGGGGAAAATTGTTCCTTTATTAGAAAAACGAGAGATTGTTTTAACAACGCTTTTAGATTTTTAGAAATATTATAAATCACAAATATTATAAAACAGGGTGTTGTGATCAGGGATAATTTATTTAAATTTAAAGAACAAATCCATGTCAGTGTAACTTTTAAATAGTAGAAGCCGATAGGATTTTTTAGCTCAATATAAAAGAAATACAATGGAAAGTACGACAAAAATAATATTCCCATACGACCAGAGTGTGGTAAAAGAATTACCACTAATCAAGAAAAATGAGGTTGAAAAAATACTAAATACCGCTCAGCATTTATTTAATGATCAGTCTAACTGGATTCCTGCTTTTAAAAGAATTGAAATATTAGAAAAAGCAGCTTACATAATGAATGACCGAAGCGAGGAATTAATTCATTTGGCAATTAGCGAAGGCGGAAAACCATATAAAGACTCAAAAGCAGAAATACTGAGAGCCATAAAAGGTGTCAAATTAGCAGCAGAACACATATCGCAGATAAAAGGCGAACAAATCCCGATGGGACTTACTGAAGCTTCTATAAACAGAATTGCTTTTACTTCAAAAGAACCTATTGGTATTGTAGTTGCTGTTAGTGCGTTCAACCATCCCTTAAATTTAGCGGTACATCAAATTGCTACTGCTGTTGCTGCTGGTTGTCCGGTAATATTTAAACCTGCAAGCAGTACACCATTATCTGGCCTTGCTTTGGCTGCTATTTTAAAAGAAGCAGGTTTACCCGAAGGATGGCTGCAAGTAGTTTTATGTGACAATGAAACGGCTGAATTGTTAGTTACCGATTCCAGAATTCATTTTTTCTCGTTTATTGGTTCAGCAAAAGTAGGGTGGTCTTTAAAAAGTAAACTAGCTCCGGGAACTCGTGCTGCATTAGAACATGGTGGTGCCGCACCGGTAATTGTAGAAAGTGATGCCGACTTTAGCGAGATGATCCCGGATTTGGTAAAAGGTGGTTTTTATCACGCAGGTCAGGTTTGTGTTTCGGTTCAGAAGGTTTATGTGAATCAGGAAATTGTTGACCGTTTTGTTGAGCAGTTTGCTGAAGCAACCCAGAAACTAATTGTTGGAAATCCGTTTGATAAATCGACAGATGTAGGTTCGCTTATAACTCCAAAAGAAGTGAATCGTGTTGAAGAATGGGTTAACGAAGCAATTGAAGAAGGAGCAAAAGTAATAACTGGCGGAAAACGTATTTCTGATACCACATTTCAGCCAACAGTTTTATTTAATCCTTCAGAAGATTCTAAAGTATCAACAAACGAGATTTTCGGTCCGGTTGTATGTATTTATTCTTTTACAAATAGGGAAGAAGCAATAAAAAAAGCAAATGCTTTAGAGGTTCATTTTCAGGCTGCTGTCTTTACAAAAAATATAGATATTGCACTAGATGTTACAAAGAAACTAAATGCAACCGCCGTTATGGTGAATGACAATACAGCCTTTAGAGTAGATTGGATGCCTTTTGGTGGAAGAGATGCTTCTGGTCTTGGAATGGGAGGAATCTCATACACTATCAATGATATGACAAGAGAAAAACTAATGATTTTTAAAAGTAAATCCCTGTAATTGATTTTTATACTTAACAAAAAAGTCTTAATTGCTTTTTGCTAAGAGGTTTATAGTAGTACAGTAATATGCTTTTTTGGTAAAAAGTTATAACGCTGAAAATTTATAGGGTATATCAAAAAAATGGCACCAATTGTGTTCAATTGGTGCCATTTGGCTTTGTGACCCTTACTGAACAATTTACAAACCATTTTATGAATGATTTAAAGAAATTGGCTTACTTTCAAGTGAATTTGTAAGATAATTATTTTAAATTTTTATTCAAGAGCGGTTTGTATGTATCGTAAGAGTTAAAAGTTGAAAATCGTTAATTTGACAAAATGTATTTCGGCTAATTATCACAGCGGAATTATATAACTGTATGCAATATTTTTTGTTTTTATTTTATTTCTTCAATAATTCAATTTGTTTATATATGTGATAAACAGGTATTTATACTTGCTTTTTTTTTAATTGTAATCTATATTTTCGTCTTGTAATTTTCGATAATCTAAAATTTTCTGTAGATGGACAAATTCACTTCGAGAGATCCAGAGATCTTAAAAAGCAGCTGCGGTTACATAGCAAATTTCATAGACGGCAATACACATATTGGCATAGACAATTTATTAACAACGGAGCAACGACTTGAATTGCCCCAAGTTGATGGAAATGCTGATAAATTGCTTAAATATACGATGCTAAGTATTTGGTATAGTAAAGACAGGAAAGTTCCTTTTGTTGCTGCCTATAACATAGATGGCAATCTTAAGAAAGAAAGTGTAAAAAGGGTTGAATTCCAAACTGATCCAAGAGTGTCAAATAGTGAACAGCTAAATAAAGCTTTCTATGATTTAATCTACAACGAAGAGCAGACTGAATTTGAAATCGGACATATGGCCTCCCATAATGAAATGTCTTGGGGTATCAATAGAAATGTTCAGGCGGAACAAACTTTCCATTTTACCAATAGTGTTCCTCAGGTAGAAAAACTTAATTCTGGCTTATGGAGCAAGCTTGAGAGTTATGTTATAAAGGAAACAAATGAGACACAAAATAAACGTATTTCAGTTTTCACAGGTCCTATGCTTGCAGATGATGACCCAAGCTACATAAAGGACAGGTCCTTTAAAATTCCTTTGTTTTTTTATAAAATTGTTGTTTTCTGTAGTGAGGGGAAATTGTATTGTACGGCATTCGTGATGAGCCAGCTTAAAAGACTTGAGGAACTAAAGTTAATTGATTCAGAGTTACCAGGGATCATAAAAGGATTTCTGCCACCGAAACCATTTAGTGACTATAATCACAAGGAAGTTTTTCAAGTCAATATTGAACTTATTGAGAATTATACTGGAATGAAATTTCAATGGGAAAATGTATCTAGGATTGAAATCCCTAATGATGAAAGAAAGTTGTACAAGATTGCACAGACAGGAGGAAATAACGCAGAAAAAAAAATGCAGGAACCTTTTAGATCCGAAACAAATCCCATTTTAACTAATATAATTTTGCCCAATCGCTAATTTTAACCAACGTCAATACAATATGGCATCACAAAAATTTTCTTACACAATCAAACATCCTGCAGGAATTGCTGTAACGTTGTTTAGTATAAATTATAAAGCTCACAATGAGAAAATCCTTGATAGTAATATGGAGGCGACTAGCGAGGGATTTACCATCAAAGGTGATATCGAATTAATCAGTAGCCGCAATTCTATTACTGTTCGCATAGAGGCAGGCGGAAATGCTAATTTGAAGTTCAGCTATAATATCAAATTCAATGATAAAGCAGTTTTTAAAGAAGATGTTGAATTGACTACTAATATGGAAGGGATAATGAATGACACAAGAAAGGATGTTAAATTGCCATGAGAATCTGTATAAGTCTGCTGTTAATCAGCATCGGGGGAGCACTTTACGGACAAGGACTGACAAAAAATGCTGAAGGAGAAAGTACCATCTTGATGCCGGGGGCCAGTATTGGTCTTGACATTGGAAAGACTCAGCTAAGTTTTGGCTATAATAATCTTCAAAATACTATTGGTAAAAGTTCCAAAATTCTTTATGGAGGCAGTGTTGCAGGGGAAAATGAAGAAGGTATTTCAAATCTTTTCAAAGCAGGTGAATTTGTACCGGCAGCGAGTTTGGATGCTATTCTTGGTTATTCTTTTGCGATGAAAAGAAAGCTTAGTCAACGTTTAGAAGTTGAAAAAATTGATAAAAAGCAAGAAGAGTATGAAAACGAATTCGCAGATGCTCTTCAAGAAAGAATAGTAGAAATTATTAGCAATAGTTCAATTGTTTCTAAGAAAAAGGTAGCACTTAGAAAGGAAGCGAAGAGCATTGTATTAGTTGACAAGGAATATCCTGGATTTGAAGCACTGCTTAAGGATGATGACGAGTTAGAACAAAAAAAACTCAATGAAATTAAAGACGCTATGGAGGCTTTGAAAGATGAATATTATAAAAAAATCGAATCTTTTGATGACGCAAGAAGTGAGATTAATAAAAATGGTCCGAATGAGTATTGGCAAATTTTGCTTTTTTCATATGGAGGCATACAAGGGAGTGAATTTAAAAGATTTGAGACTTTCAATTTAGAAAATTTATCGAAGAGTTTTATCGATGAGAGTTTCAGAGGTGGTCGTGTTGGAGCAGGTGTGAACGCCCAATGGCGCTTTATCCATTTTGGACTTAAGTACGGATATTACAAAACCAATAATTTTGCACTGCTTACAAAGAAGGAATTTTCGCTAAAGAATACTGTAAGTTCCAATGGACAGACTTTAAGTGAGGATAAGAAGGTCACAGCGTACACGGGAACATATGGAGAGGTAGAGGTGAATGAATTAAACGTGGATTTAATATTTAACTTGCCATTAGATAAAAAGGCAAATAATCATATCCTAATCAATCCTTACGTACGCAGCCAACTCATGTCACGAAATAGCGCAGTGCTTCCAAACTCCACTAATTTGGGGCTTGGTTTTTACTTTTTTAAGAATACAGGCAAATTTCTAGGTGGGTTTTATACTGAGTTGCCTGATATAGACAATAATTATGAAATGGCTAAAGCGGAGGCTGATCGAAATTTAAGAGCACCGCTAGAGCGCTTGACTTTTGGGATAGTGGCTAAATTTGCCATCAATACGATGCTAAAATAGAAATGTCAAGGAAAGTGTTCAACACTAATACAATTGTTAAAGTAGAAAATGATAAATTAATCTTTAGATTTTGCCATAATCGCAAATGCAGGCTAAGTGGTACAGAACGGTCAATGCAATAATTTTTCCGCATTTCTTAATTCTGGATCGGATTTAACTCAATGAATTGCTGCCGGTCAGCACCTGGTTCACTTGTAGTTCTAGCAGTGGTTTTGTAATTTAATAATTAATCAAAAATTTTAAATCCTTTATCTTCAATATCTCTTGGTATTTTTCGAATCCCCATTTTATCAATTTTATCATCCAAATAGGCACTAAATGGAAGAAAACTATTAAACAATGCCTGCTCTTGATATTTTTGGCTGGTAAAAGTTCTGCCTTGACCGTTATAGCCGACATAATCAGTTTGATAGTCAGTCAAACAATCGTCCAATTCAAGAATTCTGTCAGCAAAAATGTCTTTGTTAAAAATTAATGTATCAATGTCAACAATAACTAGTGGCTGTACGTTAGATATCTTCAGGCCTTCATTTTTTAAAAGCTGCAGTTCTTCCTGAAACCAAAAGTTTATAAATTTATTTAGTCCTGATGTATTAAACATTCTGTAGTGCAATACTAAGACAGGCGTAATTATTATATCTTCTGCAGAATAATCTGCGTCAAAACCTAGGTTTGAGGTAAGTACTTTTCTAACGTTGCCTATGATCTGCATTACTGCTTTGCCTGTACCATCTTCTTTTTTATAGAGCTTTTCGTTAAGAGCTTGTTGAATTTCCAAAAAATCCATTGATTCCTTAACTTGAGCATTTAGCATAATGTCTTTAGATTCAAATAAAATTATTTTGTTATCTTTTCTAACATAATAATCTGGTGCTCCATCAAACTGCCTATCTAATTCTTCACCAGTCTTTTGAAAAAACCTGTCACCAAAAATTTCTTTTAAGACTGTATTTAGAACAAATTTTTCCGAAAATTCAAATGTTTTTAAACCATAAAGATCTTTTGGTTTTTGTTGCTTGAGTAATTTATCGTTAATTTCCTTTAGTTTCCAGTATAGACCATTATAAACCAGTTCCATCGCAAATAGTGGACTTATTATTCTAAACGTTCTTTCCGAGACGCGGTATATGGGAGTAGCTCTAATATTTTTAAAATCGAAATCATTTAATACATCGATGTTGTCTATAGCAAGCTTGTTTAAAAACTCAATATCTTTTTCATCTGCGGTTTCATCAAGGATAATGTCTGTATGTGCTTCTTTATCTTTTTTTATAATACTGGTTGTCAGTGGCAAAATTCGTTTTAAATATTCTTTATAATCTTCGACGCCATAATATTTGTAAAATTCTTCTAAAAGTGTTTTACAATCTTCTCTTTGGTGTAAAAAATCAAAAAACATGAGAGCCCTTAAAAATTGTGTTGTAAAAAGTTTGTCTAGATCATAATTTGTCAAGTCAAAATTGTGGAGTTGCAAGAAAAGCAATACTCCTGTTGGTTTTTTATGTACTGGTAAAAGTTTATCAATTTGGTGGATTGTCGAGTCTCTTACTTTTGTAAGTTGTTCGTTTAATAAAAGATAAGCTTTAAAAACAGCTATTTCAATTTCTTCATCAGATTTTTCTTCAACAATTTCTTGCTCCGAAATATTATATGCAAGTTCAAAAAAATTCAGGCTGCTGACAACATAAGGTATTTCTGCATTTTCAATTGCATGACCCTGTTTGATAAGATATGTTTGGATGTTATTGGCTGCCTGTTGAAATATTTCAGAATTCTTTGGTGAAAAAAACATTTGCATAAAAGCAATTGGATCGGCATATTGAGATCCTTTATGATTGAACCCAAGAAAGAAAGATCCAATTTTCATTAATTTTTTCCTTTCAATTCCCTGTAAATATTCACTTAACTGTTTAGGAGTTTCATTTGGAAAAATTTCCGAAAAACTTAAAACTAATTTCATGGAAAATTTCATACTTATCTTTTTGATTTTAATATTAAATAAATTATCTCTTAAGTAATTTGGTTTCGAAGTAGCTATTGATTTTGAACAGTCTCTTTTACCAATAAACAGGTATTTATACCTGTAGCTTTATATACCTAAATATTTAGCTTTGAAAATTGCACCTAAATACGGATTTCCGTAAAATAATACAAAAACAAAAACTAATATTTACCTATTGTTTGTAAAAATAGATATAAATCAGATAAAAGCAGTTCAGCTTTTTACATTAATTATTTTTACAACACACACTATTACGATCAGCAAATATTTGTTATCGCTTGAATTTATAGGTTTTAAGTAAAAATTAAATATAAAAATTATGAAAATATGTTCTCTCAAAATTAAAGGATTCAGATCATTCGGTCCAGAAGAAATAACTATTGAAATTAATGAGAAACTGGTTGGCTTTATTGGTCTTAACAGCGCAGGAAAAACAGCAGCTCTTGAGTCATTAAGAAAGTTGTTCGGACAGTCCTTGGCTGACCGGGAGATATTTCGCCAAGACTTTCATGTTGGTAAAAATGAACAGGCAGATGAAATTCAGGAAAGAAGACTTTCAATTGAGGTCAAAATTGATTTTTCAGATGATGAAAAAGCAGCAATCCCACATTTCTTTAGCAGTATGGTGGTAGATGATGAGGGAGAGAATCCTTATATGCGTTTGCGTTTACAAGCTTCCTGGACAAGGTCTGATTTGGAACCAGATGGAGAAATTGACAGTAAAATATACTTCATAAAAGTTGCAGAAAACGTAGAAGAACTGGAAGACAGCAAGCAAATTTTTCCTAATCATTTTAGACGCCTGATTCAAATCCTTTATGTTCCTGCTATTAGAAAGCCCGCAGAACAGTTAAAATATTCTTCAGGAACTATTTTATATCGTGTATTAAAAAAAATAAAATGGGATGACACTTTTAAATCGACTTTTGATTCTAAAATAGAAGAAATCAATGATGAATTTAAAGGTTTATCGGAATTCAATGTTGTTCAAACTTCAATTACAGAATTTTGGCAGCAATTTCATAAAGATGACCGATACAAAGACGCTGTTCTGGCTTTCGGTGGGAGTGATTTTGATTCGATCCTTAGAAAGTTAGAGGTTTCCTTCAGTCCCAGTGGTATTCATAAAAATTTTAAGATTGATGAATTAGGAGAAGGATATCGTTCATTATTTTATTTAACACTTGTTTGTGCTTTACTGGATATTGAAGAAAAACTAGCCGAACAAGAAGACGACGAAAACATAGGTATAAATAGGCCTCTATTGACTATAATTGCAATAGAGGAACCTGAAAACCATATTGCTCCACAATTGTTAGGCAGGGTTATAAAAATACTTAAAACCATTGCGTCAAAAGAAAGCTCTCAGGTCCTTATTTCTTCTCATACTCCGGCTATTGTGAAGAGGTTGGATCCCGAAAGCATTCTCCATTTTAGAATTACTGAAAATTATGAGACTGAAGTGAATAAAATATTACTTCCTGAAAAAGAAGATGAGGCTTATAAATATATAAAGGAGGCCGTACATAATTATCCTGAATTATATTTCGCTAAGCTTGTTGTAATTGGAGAGGGAGATAGTGAGGAAGTAATTTTCAACAGGCTTATGGAGGTGATGGAAGTCGATTTTGACGATAATATTATAACATTTGCCCCGCTTGGTCATCGATTTGTTAATCATATTTGGAAATTATTAGAGACATTACATATTCCTTACCTAACACTTCTTGATTTAGATCTTGAACGCGACGGAGGTGGATGGGGTAGGGTTAAGTACGCGCTGAAGCAATTAATAAAAATAGGAGTTGAAAGATCAGATATATTACAAATTGAAGGTGGTATTTTATCAGATAAAGAATTGGAAAAGATGCATACTTGGAAAATTTTAAATGCAAGTGATGTTAAAATATTAAATACGTGGGAAAATTCTTTGAAGAAATATAATATTTTTTATTCCAGCCCCCTTGATTTAGATTTCCTAATGTTAACCCATTATTCAGAATTTTATAAAAAAGTAATTCCAAAAAATGGAGGCCCCGATATTCCTGATCAAATAGAAAGACGAAGTGATTTTGATGATAAAGTAAAGACTGCGGTTCAGGCAACCTTAAAATCAGAAAAAGCTATTGCCCAGACATATTCAGAAGAGGATAAAAACCTGATGATCTGGTATAACTACCATTTCTTAGGCCGGGGCAAACCGACAACTCATATTCAGGCATTATCTTCGATGACAAATGACGATATTAAAGATAATCTGCCACCAGTCTTTGCAAAAATTTTTGAAAGGATTTCTCTTCTTTTAAAAGCAGGATCAGATGAAGCCAATTAAAGTAGAAGAGTGGGTGCCTGCTGATGGTATCCGTCTGGAGGAAAATGCTAATATTGTGGCGAGGGAATCAAATAATACGCTTGTTGTTGCTGGCCCTGGTGCAGGTAAAACTGAACTGCTGGCTCAAAAAGCATGTTTTTTACTTCAAACCAATACTTGCAAGTTTCCTCATAAAATATTAGCTATAAGTTTTAAAAGGGATGCAGCGTACAATTTAAAAGAGAGGGTAAGGATTCGTTGTGGTGATGAACTATCTAAACGATTTGATTCACTAACTTTTGATTCATTTGCCAAACAAATTCTTGATCGTTTTAAGCAGGCATTACCAGATGATTATAAAATAACATCTGAATACGATATAATTTTTAATGATAGGATTATCCTGGATTTTTACGAATCCGAAGACCCTGTATATTACAATACAACACATCGAGATTCAATATTGGAACTTCACAATGCACCGTTAGCAGACTTGCAAAGTAATGTATATACAAAACTAAGGAATACTGTATGGAAAAGAATAATTGCACAGAATAAACTATCATTTAAGATGATTATGCGTTTATCGGAGCTTATTGTAATAAATAATCCTAAAATTAAGCACTATTTACAGGAAACTTATCACTTTGTATTCTTAGACGAATTTCAGGATACAACTGAAATCCAATATGATTTTTTTAAACATTGCTTCCTACCGGGAGAAACTTTTTTGACTGCCGTTGGGGACGACAAACAGAGAATAATGGTGTGGGCTGGTGCACAAAAAACTATATTTGAGGATTTTACCGCTGATACTACAGCTGGCCGTATGCCCCTGACAATGAATTTTAGATGTGCTCCCAGATTAGTGACTTTGCTGAACCATTTAACAAAGCATCTCCTGCATAAAAGTGATTTTGCTACCCCATCACCGAAGTGGTCGCCGGAGGAAGGTGAATGTTTTGTCTGGACGTTTGATAATTATGAATCTGAAATGAAATTTTTATTTGAAAAGGTTAAAAGATGGATTACCGATGATGGCATTGATCCAAGAGATATTTGTATTTTAGTAAAGCAGCAGTTAGCACAATATGCAGGAGAATTAATTGATTATTTTAATGCTAACGGAGTAAATGCAAGAGATGAGAATAGGCTCCAAGATCTTTTAACCGAGGAAATTTCTATTTACATTATCAATGTTTTATTTATCATTTTTCAAAATAAATCTAATGATAATAAAATACAGGCATTCAGTTTTTTAAGTAATCTTCACACTGAACTGGAAGATGAGCAGTTACTTAAATTGGAAGTTTCGTTTTCGAAATTTATAAAAAAAATAAGGAATGAATACAAAAGTGATTCTTTGAATGATGATTCTATTAAAAATCTAATTTCAGAAATAGTTGGCTTTGCCGGTAAAGATCGTATTAAAGCCAGTTTTCCGGCATATAGGAATAATTTATTTTTTGACAGTACTATAAAGGAATTACGGGATGAATTACAATTACAATATGAAATAAGCAAGGATATAATTTTAGCGTTAGATAAGATCATAGGAAAGGAGACAATCCCGGTAATGACAATTCACAAAAGTAAAGGACTGGAATATCATACTGTAATATTTATAGGACTGGAAGATGGTGCTTTTTGGTCATTCCAAACACAGGAAGATGAAGATAAATGTTCATTTTTTGTCGCTTTGTCGCGAGCTAAAGAAAGAGTTGTTTTTACATTTAGTGAACTGCGACTCGATAGGAATGGCAGAGCAAGAACACAAAGCAGCGATAATATAAAAATTTTCTTCGATGAATTAAAAGGATCCGGTATAGTTGAGATTCTAGAAAAAAGAATCTAGCCAAATTTATTTGTTTAGTATGAAATTTTGCCGGAATTCATACATTTTTTAATTTTATTCATCAAAATGGCTTGAAGACAGAATTGACAAAAAATGGTGCATTAATCAATGAATAGATCTCGAAGAAGTCTTATTTTCGGGTTAAATTATTTTACTTTTGTTTAAAAATTATATGAAGAACTTAGACAGGCTAATGGAGATAGCTAAAATTTTGCTGGATAAAAGAACTCAATTAAAGGAAATTAATCAAGCTGAAGATCCTATTATACATAGTAACTTAGAAAAGGATATTGCTGAATTAATCGCCGAAATGAAAGATCTTTCACAAATCAATGTAGCAGATTCTCAAATAGCTATCGATATAAAAGATAAAGAAATTAAAGATATCGAAAAGCATTTAGATTTTTATAACTTGGAATCTGACCAATATTGGCAGCTTGCAAAAATGCAAGATATAATGGCTTCCTTGGAAAAAGTAGCGGACGAAATAATTGACCAGGCAAATAATCTTGGAAAATCCCAAGATAAAGATATTGACGGTGAAGAATAAACACTTAAGTTGTATTAATAAAAAAGCTTAAAAAGAAAAGGCCACCGAATGAATACAAACCGCTAGAGTGAACAAAGTTGTAGAGTTTATATGTTTGATTAATAATGAATTAATGAAAAAAAACGAGATAAAAGATGATTTTTTTCTTTTGTCCCGAGAAGTGAGTTTACTTCACAATAGATGGTCCAAAAAACGGACATTTAATTGTGCCTACGTTTATCATGCTGCTATCAAGTGTGATTACAATAGTTTTTGCCATTCTTTCTACACGGCCAAAAGTGACCAAAGGAGTTTTTACAAAAAAAGATATTGAGGATAAGAAAGTGAATCTTCTTTTCTTTGGCAATTTTTGTAAAATGCCATTAAAGGACTACGAATGGGCAATGAATGAAATGATGAAATACCAGGAATGTATTTACAATTCTTTGATTAAGGATTTGTATTATTTGGGGGGCGTTTTAAATAAAAAATACCAATTACTGCGAATCGCCTACAATATTTTTATGGTAGGAATAGTAGTGTCAGTGATTGCTTTTGTAATTGCTCTAATAGCAATTTCGGGTTAAATTTCTTCATATATAATGCTGTTTTTGGACAAAACTCCTAACGATAAGAACGGTAAAATTTTTCACTTTTATGAAAGTGAATATTGAACTAGGTTTTGATTCATCACTGATTAAAAGTTATCTACTAAGGATAACTTCTGGGAGGGGTTAATATCACAGACTCTTCCGCAGTGGATGCTCATGGAAGCGGCCAGAATCTTAAAGCCTAAAGTAAAGGTTCTTCTCGTATTTTTCATGCTGTTAAAATTAGCAGGAATAAAGTTAGTTGCCATTCAGAAATTTTAGGAATATATCCTTCATTTTTTATTACTTCAGATAAACACTGCCTAAGCGTTTAGTCGCAAAAAAGGTATCAACTCCAGCTGACGAATGCGATGAAAAGGCGCTGATTGAAGAATATTCCAAACGTGCCAGCAGTTAAAAGATTTATTTTGGAAACTCTTTTTCCGTGCCGTGGAGAAAAGTGTGTTTTGTAAACCAGCCGAGCGTCTTTACATCGTTCTTTATCATTTCTTCATGCTGAGGGGTATATTTTTCTATTTTATCAATATACGCAAACAGGAACCGGTGGCTTCGATTAGCCGAAATCAGAATCATTGACTTGCTTTTATAGCCTGTAAAAAGGTTGCAGCTTTCTATTGCCAGATTATTTAAAGTATTGATCATTTCAAAGTCCATCTGGTCTGTATAAAATGTCATTAGCACGCCTACGCCGTCAAAATCGCCGAACCGCCTTCCAAAATTCAGTCCTGAAACATCCTTGTAGCGGTCATGAAATTCAAAATAACTGTTGGCGATGGATCGTCTGGTAAGCCGGTCAAAGGAAAGCAGTGCTTTTGCAAGGTCAAGCCTCATGGGAGTTAAACTTTTCAGAAGATCGTTCTTTAATATTTCATTCTGCACAAAACCGTCTATGAAATAGCTTGCCTTATCAGCTTTTGCTTTATTTTTCACCTTTTCTTCTGCTGAAAAAGAATCCCAGTCTCCGTCTATAATAAGATAGATTCCATTTGAATCCTCACTTAAGGCTTTGGGAAAGTTTCTTGTATTTTTAAAAAAGTGTGAGAGCAGATCCTTTTCAGTGCCTGAGATCAAGATATAATTATTTGTGATTTGATCTCTGAGTTCAAAGAACTCTTTCTGTGTTTCGACAGGAAAATCAAATTCATCGCCGGGCATAATGATAGTGGTTCTGCCTTTAAAAAGCTTCTCTCTTTTTTCCAGATAATCGATAAAGTCAGGAATAGTATCGAGCTGATCTATAATGGTCTGAAATGAATCTTTATCAAAAAGCGTTACGTAGTCATCATTTTTTGTGGTTTGGTTAAAGGGATAGAACTTTACGCCCTCTCCCAAATTTATTACAATCCTGAAAACTTTTTTTATCTGTTCTCTGGGAAAGATTTCAATTTCTTTGTCCGGATGTTTAATATGCACTTCTTTAGCACTAAATAAAGTACGGCATGCGCCATGGATCTGCTTGACTGCCTTTTCAATTGTATTATTGAAGTACCTGAAATGGTTTCCCTTAAACTCGTAGTTTTTAACCGAGATGATAATAAGAACTGAATTGAAGATGACCATCAAGTCGCATATTTCCTTTTTATCCCCATTTTCATGTTTCGGTCCAGGATAGCACCAGTACTTAAGGAATGATCTGTATGCCAGTTCATTTACAAAATCTTCACCTATTTGTCCTTTGTCATCCATATTGTCGGGGGTTTACATGATTGGATAGAAAATTACTAAAAATTTTGGGGTGAACAGAAATTTTATGATTAAATTTTCAAGAAAGCAAAGGTTTAATTTTCAAAAACAATGCCTGCATTTAAGATAGCATCCAAAACCTTCAAGTGTCTGCGCCGCCACAAAAAAGCCGGCATAGATACCAGCTTTGTCATATTTAGGCTTTCTCCTGCTTTTGCTTCATCCTGGCTTTAATCTGATACAGATTTTTAGACATCAGGCTCAGAATACGTTTATGGTGCTTAGAAGCATTGTTTTTTATGCCTCTGCATTGCAGGATTTCCATACGGCTTAGTGATATTTCAATGGTTTCCACAGATTTTTCAGCCATCTTAGCCGACAGTATTAATGAATCTTTTTTATCGTAGTACTCGTTGGTAAAAACACAATGCCTTAAATCATCGCCCTCCTGCATAAAATCCTTTACATTTTCAATCACTGAAATGCTCAGTTCCTTTTCGGTAAACATCAGGCCAAAAAAGCGTTTTTTGTCGCTTGTGTATCTGCTCTGTGCCTTTTCAATTTCAAGTCGCAGGTCATGGAGTTTTTTCTTTCTGAGCAATTCTCTTTTTTTCTGCACCAAATGGTCATGCGCCATGCTAATACTTTCGGGACAGACGAGCAGGGCAGAAGTAATGTCTTTTTTAAACCAACGAAGCAACTCCATATAATCCTCCCATATTCCAAAATCAGAAACTGTGTAATTGTTTTTAATGCAGATTTTAACTGCCTGCCAGTTGCGAGTGATATGCTGATCGGCTGACTCAAGATAGTAGCGTAGCCACGATATCTGCCCTGATTTGAGCAGGGTTTCAGTAATGGTGTCTTTAAGAAGTGATGAAAGCAGTACCTGAGGTGCTAAGCCGTAAAATCCTGTTTTAAAGCCGTTTCTTTTTAAGATCCGAAGCGCTTTTAAGCGTGGATAAACCCTGTAGGGATTGATTCTGTATTTAGGAGAATTTTGAAAATCCTTTGGTCGGATTTCAAGGGGCGAATAGTACTGCCATGCATCGTATGCGTGCGAAAAAACATTTGTACTGCGTGAGATGGTGCGCACTTCGCCTTTTGGATTTATCCAATGCTGCATCACTTCTGTATGGGAATAGGCAGGCGGACAGTTCTTCTTCATCTGTTTGGTCGAGCAGATGATGCGCACTATTTGAAAATCCGAGATACATGTTACCACTGCGCTGTATTCTATTTCCTTGAAATGCACCTGATTGCAACCATGCATTTTAAGTTTTCCTTGACAGGCAATGCACTTTGTAAATTTCGCAGACTGCTTTTCTGATTCGGGTTTCCAAACATGACCGCAGTCCAGACAGTGAAATTTTCCACGTGAGAGCACGCCCCATTTCAGAAAAATATTCTTTTCTGCCCAAGAGTGCATTTCGGGGGTAATGGGCGCAAGGGATTTGCTTAGTGCCACTATCTGTTTTTCTATGGCGGTATATGGTTTCATAAGTCAAAAAGAGTTAGGGTCTGCTGTGCGGGTTTTGGCTTTTGTACGACTACCGTTTCGGGTCTTGTAACCTGCGGAGTGATAACAGGGGCAGAATTGAATAAATCAGCCTGTAAAGGCTGACTTACCACTACCTTGCAGTTGATTGGAGCAGACACACCAATACTGTCATCGCTGTAATATTTGAGCGCCATGTCAAAGATTTCCTGATTGTCAAAGGCGCAGAATCCTGTTTTTTTGACCTCGCCAAAAATGTAATTAAAACAGCTCTCGATGTTTTTATTTTCTTTGGCAAGGCTTCGGGCAAAGGCTGAATCGCCCTTCGCAGTAGTATTTAGATAATTCTCTATAGCTGTTTTAAAGTCGTCAGATGGTTTCATAATGGATAAGTGTTTGATTAATAGCTATTGTTCAAAGACATCTCTGTAAATGCCGTAGCAGTACTCCTCAAAGCAGAGCCAGCATAAAAAGGTGTAGTGGGGCAGTTTGTAGCGGTTGGCAACAGGCTCTCCGAATGCTTCTTCCAAGTCTTCTTTGATGCCTTCCAAATCTTCAAGGTGTCTGATGTAAAAATCCCTGCAGTCGTTGTGATAGATAAATTCCCCTATCATACCGCTGATACAGCCCCCACGAGCCAAGTCTTCGAGGAAAGACTTCAACTGCTTTTTTTTCTTTCCGCTATAGCTGTCCAAATGGCTTAAAATTATTTCGTTGAATATTTGGCTTACGTCGTAGTGAGAATACTCGTTTTTTTCCAAGGCTTTCATAATGTGATTTTTTGGCGTTTATAAATAGAATCCGAACCTCCCTTAAAAAGGCAGGTCATCGGGATCGTCTGAGGCATTTTGTTTTTTCGGTGCAGAATCTGCGTTTGCAGACCCTACCTCTTTTTTGGCAAAAGCCAAGATTTTAAGACTGTTGATGTGAAAGGTCAGCGATCCCACAGCCGAACCGTCGTGACCGATATAGGTACTGATCCCCAAACGTCCGAAGAGCTGGACAAGCGCACCTTTTTTAAGCCACTCGGCAAGTTTTGCGTTCAGCCAATAGGAGCAGTCGACAAAGGTTGTAATGTGTTTGTACTCGGTGCTTCCTTTGGGTTTGTAGCTGTCATTGATGGCAATGGAGAAGTTAACGACCTGTTTTTCATTTCCCACTTTGCGCGCTAGTGCATCTTTTGTAATACGTCCTGTGATTTCCATGATTTTAAATTTTAGCGTTACTATTGTTTAAAATTTCTTTCTCCCTGCACTCCCAAAAATTGTTTTCAAAAGAAAAAACGGGAAAAAAGAAAGCAAGAACCAAGTGACCGGTTATGAGGATGCGGAGTGCTATAAGTCCCGGAGGGTGGCAAGCGAAAGCGGCGCCATTATGCGCATGCAGCATACGGCGGGCACTATCTTGGCTGCCCTTTTAACCCGTTTTGAATTGAAAATTTAATTCGTAGCTATCAAATAAATCAGGTATTTATACTTAAGATGTTTTTATAATAATAGATTAATTTGCCAAAAGAATACTGATTGGGGAAAGCGGATGGGAATTTACAAGCTGTTCGGTATCTTTGGTCTTTTATCAATAAACTTTAATGCAATTCGCAATATGGCTGGAGAAAAATTTGATATGAGCCTGAACAGTAATATACTTGCCCTTAACTCACCAAGAAAATCAGTTGGAGGTCCTTATAAAGTGGTGTATAAGAATGAACAGGAAAGATGGGCAATTGTAGCGATGGATTGGGAAGGGCAGCCATGTCTTGGAATGCGCTGGTTTTGGGGTGGGGGCGGAAATCCTTTTTCAAATGCTAAACCAATCTGGCTTGTTATACCTGATTCACTTTCAAATTCCGTGTTAAACGGTCTGCCCCTCAATTTTAAATTTTACAGCAGCGTTATGGATTTTCTGGCTGGAAAAATTGCTGGAAATCAAATTTTATAAAGTTGTAAAATATACAATTGCATAGATTTTTATTAAATACCATTAAACTGAAAACACAGATGCCATTACTTAAAGCCCATAATAAAAATGTTTTATTTACTGATTATTCCTATTCTGAAAAATACTGGGCTGAGCTGTCAAAATTAATTGAATCAGAATATGGTTCAGCAGAGATTAATGACCCAGATCAAGTGGATCAGGTCTTAAAAACTGCTTTTCAGTTTTTATGCAGAAGTTTCGAAGCGGTAATTAATAAAATGGACAAGGCTTCTTTTTATCTTTTTATAAATATGCTTCACGAAGATTCTCTTGATCTATACAGGATGCAGCTACAGAAAATACCGCTGGGAATTGATGAGAGCGCATTTGCTGCGAGCAGAAGAATCCTAAAAATAATAATAGAGCAGGGCTGCAGAATTAATCTGAAAGGAACCCCTAATTTTATTAAGGAGGTTATGATCAATCACAAAGTTTATGTCAAGACCGCAGAGGAACTGCTCTATCTTGGCGAAAAAGCATATGGATTAAGCGAAACCATAGCTAAAAATAAATTGTTCCCAGGCTCTACAGGTGTATCTATAGATGATGGAGAATTTACTATGAATACGTATCAGCCTTATCCTGAACTGTATAAATTTATTGCGGGAGATATTCCAAATCATGATGAACAGGTTGCTGTTTCTCAAAGCATTGATGACTTTAAGAACCTTTTGGAGGATAGATATGGCGTAAAGTATGATAACTTAGCAGGCTTTATGGGAGAACAGCTAAGTAAGCCTATGTATAAATTCGGAATGGTTTTTCTAGATGATCTTATCGATACACTCCATACATCTTTAGGCTATGATAAAGAATTTCTGAAAACATTTTATGCAGGACTGACTCTCTCGGCTGAAAACGCGCTACCAATTGAAGAGTGCATAACTAAGAACCAAGATCCTAAAAGATTTATATATAGACCGATAGTGAAATTTCTCATTGATGGCAAATATTTCTATATGATCACTTTTAACAAATGGACAGAATCTCTTGTAACGCTGACCACAAATGCGCTTCCTTTTGGAGTTTACCCTGACGAATGGAAGACATTGGAAGATATAAAAGTTTTTGTGCATCGACTTGATAATACGCACGACAAGATTCTGGAAGGTCCAATTGTAAAACTTTTAAGCGATAATAAGTTCTTTTACGATACCAGCGTCGAGTCATTTAAAAATAAAAAGGGGCGAAATGTCAATATAGCCTCCACAGTAGGTGATCTTGATGTGATTTTTACGGATACGGTGAATAAAATAATTTACGTATGCGAATTAAAGCATAACAGATCAAGATTTGACTATAATAATTGGAGGAGGGACTATTCCAATTTTAAGCCTAAATATGAAAACCAGCTTGACAGAAAAGTAGTATGGACAGAGAAAAACATACATGTAGTCCAAGAGCATCTCGAAATAATCCACGGTAATGCTTTTGCTGAGGACCTTTCAAAATATACAGTAAGAGGGATATTTATTATTAATGCTCCAACAATGTATATGTATGACGGTAAATACAGGGCATTTACAATTAGGGATATTTCCAATCTTCTTAAAAATAAATTTGTTGATACGATATTTGAATTTACGCAGGAAAGTTCGGGTCAAAAGTACGTGATCAGCCATCCCTATTTTGAAAATGTGCGCAAAAAATTACAGGAACCATAAACCTGGATTTCTGAAAAACATAGACAACAAAGCTAACTTCAGGTAAATATTACGTGCTTTTGTTTTTTTATCCTTTATGAGATAAAATCTTGGAGTCTGCATCTATAACTTAGCAAGCGCCTTTTCGATATCTTTGTAGATTTGCGTAAAGGAATTGATATTGCCTACAAAAGGCCGCAGTCTGTCTTGGGTTTTAATCAGAATCTGTTTCTTTTCATCTGAGTTATCATCAAGATTGCATTTCAAGAGGGCCAAATGAGCATATTTAGAAATAGTGTCAGCGTCATTAAAGTCGATGGTCTCAAAATAGAACAGTGCTTTGTTGGCTTCCACAGCAGCCATTTTTAAGTTTTTTGAATATATAAAAAAAGCTGCTCTTCGCATGTGAATTTCTGTAAGGAGAAATTCAAAACCTTTTTTATTTAAAGCTATAAACTGTTGTAAAATATTTTCAGCTGTTCCCAACTGAGCGTGAAACTCTTCAAAATTTTGCAATGCAAAGTTGATATCTGCTTTTCTGCAGTGAGAGGCTATTAATTTTTCAGCATATTGGAGAGGATTTTTCTCATAGAGGATGGTAAAAATACCAACGGTCTTATTAATCATATCTTCGAACATTTTCCAACGTGCTGGTGAAACCGTTTCAAAAAGATTGCAGAAATTTATATAAATAGTTGCCAGTAATTCACCATCATCCTTAATTTTTTCCGAAGCAATTTTAATGGCTATATTTAAAAATTTCTCAGCTTCTGTATAATTTTGGTTTAAAATGTATATCCGAGCTATCGTATTATAAAGAGATGCTAGTTCATAAAATTGATTACTATCTCCAATTGGAATTTTCCCAGATAGAAAAATTCTTAGGGATTCCTGGCAGGTTTCCAAAGCTTTAGACAAGTTATTGTTATTCTTGTATGAAGCAGCAAGGTAATTTAGAAATCCTGCTTTTAAAGCATAGTAGTGGGGATCATGCTTTATTTTTTTATCTATTAACTGCAATGCAGTTTCATAGTATTTAGAAGCTTCTTCAGGATTAATTTTGCCGTAAATGGTGCCAAGCTGTCCGTTTAAAGCTATCCGGTCTTCAATTTTTAACTCTGTTTCTAGAAGCTCCAAAATAAATTCAATCAATGATTTAAAATTGCGAACATCATTTAGATAGCGGATATAGAAATGTGCAACTTTAATGCTTGGATGCGTTGCATAAGCCTTTCTATAATAATGAATAGCCTCTTTTTTAATCTGTAGCTTATAGATATCAGCCTTTAAAAGATATTTTTTTGCTAATCTTAGAGCATCTTTTTCGAGGTTTTCATCAGACAAATATTCTAAAGCTTTCTGCAGATCGTTTTCTTCAAAAACCAGTTTGTAGATCTCTTCAAAATTGTCTGCCTGCTCAAGATTTTGAAGAATAGAATTATAATCCTCCCAAAGTTTTTGCTTTTCCAGATTTATCTGCTGGATTTGCATTTTAAGATCAGTAATTTCTGCATCAAAAATTGTTTTGCTTTGTAAAATCAGAGACTTTTTGTTTGCGATAGTATTATTTAGTTTTCTTATCTCTTCGTTCAGTTCGTCGATTTTTCTAAACGAACTTTTGCTATAATTTCCGTTTAATATTCTCTGATAATGTTGGCTTCGTATTTTTTCCAGCTCGGAAATGGTGTAAAATTTTTCATCCTGATCTATAATAGTGTGGCAATTACTGCAAAGCCAGATTCCATTTCTTATGTTTTTCCTTTCCTCGTTACTTAGCTTTTCGTTATATCTTACTGTAAAAGATTTTCTTGCACCTGATATATGCGCAGCTTCGCCAATTCGTATAAAATTTGATTCTGATGGGTTTGGCATACTGGTAATTTCTTCGCAGAGACAGCAGCGCTCGCTAGCCATTTTTGCCAATATTCTTTTGGTTTTCTCAGTAAAATCTGGTGAGGTATTGTTCATTAGTAATTAATTTAGACTAGTATTCCAATCGGTCCCTTTCAGCTCTTTCATCTTCATATTTCGCATCGATTAAATATTCTTCTGAAATTTTTGAGAATATTTCAGATAAATTTGGATGCTTTTTCTTGTGGATGTTAGCTAGCTTTAAAAAATGCTTCGAATTATTTCGTTCTATTTCTCCTCCAGCAAATGGACTTCTGCTTGTAAATCCCCTCTTGTTTGTTACCGTCATAGAAAAGTTACTTTTAATACTTTTTGTGTTGATGCGTTCAATCACTTCGCTGATTTCATCAGGAGGCCAGTAATCTTTATTAGCTTCTGAATAATTCGCCAACAATTTGCCAATGACCATGTCGGCCATTTCAATCCGATCAATTGCTTTAGCGCGATCTCTGACCGAGTTCACCCAGTTATTCAGTTGCTCTTTGTCTATGGTATTGTCAGGCTGAGTTCCGGGTATATTTTTGAAATCGTTCAGAAGTTTGTATCCCTGGCTTGCAAATTTCTGGCGGTCTTCAGCAGATAATTCTTTTTGCTCTTCGGCTTTACGTTTGTCATCTTTGGGCATATAGGTCCATTTCAATATTTGTATAAAAAAGTCCGGACTGGAAGCTAGTTCCTGATGCAGATGTTTAGGTTTATAGCTTGAACCGTATGAGCCTAAAATTGACAGGTAAAGCCATTCAAGCCTTACAATAATTTCCTTAGTTATATTTTCCCTTTCGTTTAAAGTTTCAAATAAGCTAGACACTTCATATTCTCTAAAATATTGATCGTCAATTGAGTCTTCTGTACCTGCCCTTTGCAATATCTCTACCAGTAAATCTACGGGAAGCTCTTTTTTAATCATATATGCAGTATTTATGGCAGTTACAAATCTTTTGGATCGTAATAAATTTTTCATACCGACAATTTTCTCATCAACTGATAAATGATAAAAACGAGGGTTGATAGTTGACCAATAGGCCAATTCTAGTAAATGGTCTTCTTTAGCGATATAGTTCCACACTTCAAAACTCTGCTGTAAGGGAACAAACAGATTCACTAATAAATGTTGGGATACATTTTCTTTTGACATTTTTTTAAATGCTTCAAAAACCCAACCTAAACCCTCTTTTGCTGCTTTAGCTTCTACAAAACGATGTACTAATGTTAAATTGGGATCATCCTTTTTTAATATGTCAAGAACTTTTAAAATTTCGTGGTCATTTTCAAGTATTTCTGCCAAGGTTTCGCCGATACTTATGGAACTTTCAGGTGAATTGGCGAGATCAAGAGTTTTATCAAGTCCAATGCTTCCCTTGATTTTCTGCAGTGCCTCAGTTCTATGCTCTTGCGTTCTTTTGAAATGCAGCTGGTAATTTTTTTCATGTTGATCCTCATTAAATTTTCCATCGGGAAAATCTACATGATAACTGTCAAATAGCCATCTGTTTTGGAGAATAAGGTCTTTAGGGGTAAGTTTATTGTATAAATCCTCGTAACGGTCAAGTATTTCCGCTGAAAGCGACCAGTATGCTTCCGGGTACGAACGGTGATTATACAGGATGGCTCGGATTCTGTTCCACGACATGGTGCTGTTTTTAGGAATATTTCCATAATTGGCTTCGAAAAAGTCAAGAAGCTCCTTATTATCCTGATAGGTGGTGACTTTCGCAGAAATATCGATCAGTTGTGCCAGTTTTTGGTCCGAGTTGTCAAATAATTTGAGCAGGAGTTTTATAATATGTGAGTAAGTATCATTTAATTCTTGCTGTTTGTAATGGATATTTGTATTTCGGTCGAATAATCTCCAGCGCATTTTATGTGTAGGACTGGCAGAATTATGGGTGCCGGGCATTAAACTTAATAGCAGTTTCCAGCCTTCGGAAATATTTTCCATTACTGTGGTCTCTAAAATGTGCATTCTTTCGTCAAATGATGCAAGTGTTTGGAAATGCCAGGGTTTATAAATTTCCATGAGGCTGTTGCTTGGCCTGTTTATTAGATTTCCTCCAGGATCGAATTCGGATAATTTAAGCAGAATAGTGCTCGCTGCAGGAAGATATTCAGGAAGCCATGCCAGTCCTTCCAAGGCCCAAAGCAGTCCAGTATGATTGCTGGAATCTCCCAACATTCCTTTTTTGCCTTTAAACATTTTCATAATTGGCGGATCAGCTTTTTGCAGTGAGTCGGATACTACTTTTAAAAAGGCATCTGGTGATGCTTCAGATATTAACGGAAGTTTCTGATCCCAAGATATCCATTTTTTGCCATCTGCTTCCTGAAGCAATTCTGAAATTAGATTGTCTACCCATTTTTGCGGTTTTTGTATTTGATTTAAACTAAGGCCTTTGCCATATTGGCCGATAAGTATTAGTGACTGTACCAAGCCTTCTTTTGCCCAAACTGAATATTTTTTGGGTTTGCTGAAAGAATGCACTATTTGGATGGTCCCGTCAAAATCTTCATTTTGATCATCTTCATACTGGTAAACTTTTAGAAAAGATTCTGCCAGCAGTCTAAAATCGTCTGCGGTTATATTTCCAGTCAGATTGTGCCACAAATCCAGAGGTGAAGTCAATCTCCATGTTTCTCCGATTTGAATTAGGGGAGAGTCCTCGATATCTCTCCAATGATTCAAAACACCTAAATATTCTTCAAAAGACATTCCTGATAACTGCTCCAATATTTCTCGATCGCCCAAATTATTGTTATTCCATCTGCCTAAAAGCAAGGCAGGAACAATTGCATTCAGGTCTTCTTCCTTCGACCAAATGGCATTTTTATGCGGAAATTTTAACAGTCTACGCAAATGATTAATGTCTCTTCCTGATTCTTTTGAATAAGCTTCGGCTTCGATTCTGTTGAGTCCCATTGTTACCAGTGCGCTTACTTGCCCATCTTTGGCAATCGACGGTAAGGTAATGAAATCTAGATTTAAGGTATCATCTCCTCCAAGCGGAACAATGACATGATGCCCTGATGATACTGCTGCGTAAAATGGTAGAGGATCTTCAAATTTTGGTATCAGGTTAAGGGGAGTTCTCGTTGAATTGGTATGTAAGGATCTGTAGTTGCCATCTGTGTCAACTATAAGCGTTTTTGAGAAAAAGCGGTCATGTGATTCGGGAGTAAACTGCTTGGCTGTTGCTACAATAAAAGCCATTGCTTCAGTCTTTGTTTTTGCTTTGACAGCCTTAATTCCCGGATTTCCGGTAAGAAAAGCAGAAAGTTTCTCGATTTCCATTTCTCTGCCCGAAGTTACTGCGCTGGGTGGTAATGCACCTTTTGGGCCTACCGACCATTCCTCCCAAAACTGGTCTGCAGTCAATACCCCTTCAAAAGGAAGAATTCCTACATGTGATGAAAACCATCTTGCGACAGCTGATGAGCTGTTTAGCCATTGGGCTAAATCTACAGCGTCGTAAACCCTGACTTCTTTCCATTTTTTTTCCGCAGTTTTAGCTTCCTGCCATTTATTTTTTTTTGTCCATAACCGTGGGGTCACAAAAATGAAGATGCATTGGGAGGGAGTATAGCCAAGCGGGTCATTTGTTCTTTTAATGTAATCTCCGTCTGCTTTGCTCTTAACGCTTTGGTCTGTGCCGAATTCCCATAGAGATGTTCCTGAAGGTATATATGATCTTTGTTCATCAGCACTTATTATCCCATCCCATCCAGGATTTGCTACAGCGCTTCCGCATGGAATGTTTATAAAAGTACCCATCGAGGCTGTAGAATTGACTAATTTAGAAATTAATGTTGGGAAATTTTCCTTTGATTCGAAGGCATCCGCCCACTGATCAATGTGATTTTTGTCAATTCTCATATAATCGTATATTTTTTTTTCAAACAGAAAATGTATTTATTTCAAATTTAAATAATTATCATAAAACTTTTTATATTAGTTAGTCGTATTCTAGATTACAAAATAAATTTTCAAGGAAGAAAGATTTAGGATCCTAAACGTGTCCCTATTCTTGAAAATTTCAAGAACTTCAAAAAGCAGGTTGATTTTCTATATAAAGCACTAAAATTCAAAATAAACTACCATATATATAAGAGAAACAGACCTATTAAGCAGGTTTGTAATTAACTAAATGCATCTTAAGAGGGATAGAAAATGAAAGCATTTCAGTGGACAATCTGGCATTGACGGTAAAACTTGCATCGTAGCTTATTATGCTAAAGAAGGCTGAAATTCACTGAGGTTTCAGTGGGCAAGATTATTGACGGCATGGAAAATCACAAAGAATAATTTAAAGTCTCAAATCGGTTCGAACAAATGTTCGTTAAGAGGAAATGGAAGAAGGTTTTCATTATGTTTGAGATGATTTATGATAAATCCGGAAAATCCGAGATGTTTTAAAATAAGTTTACAGACTATTTTATTAAGTCGCAATGATATCACATAAGTTTCTATAGATGTTTTGTGGTCATCGATTTCGAGTGGTCTTCCATGAAGAAAATTGTTTCTATTTGCAATAGCTTTTAAATCCTCCGAGCTTAAGACGATGTCGTATATTTTGAAAGGTTTAGTTAGCTTGTCCTGGTTTGTCGGATTATTAAGTTTGTCTATGTTCTTTTTTAAAATTGTAATAGAATCCTGATTTCCAGCATTTTGTATTTGAACTTTAAATTTATCAAGTATAGCTGTAATTTCGGCGGTGAAACTTTTAGCAAGTATTTTATCAGGTATAGGTTTGAGCCCCTTGTTTTCTGCAGCAATAATATTAGTGATTTTTTCCAACGCTACGGAATATCCCGCAGGCTGTAGAACCAGACTTGCTTTATGGGATTCAATTATAAGCAGTATAAGGGTGGCATAATCAGACTCCTGCAGAATTTTACTCGATAGTTTTGAGAAGAGTTCAGCTGTAAATACAGGCAGTTTTCGTCCTACTCTCTTTATAATGTTTTCATCCCGGGTATAGCCATTTGCATTTGAATGAATGGGGTTTGCCGTTCCGTATGATAAGATGGATGGCCTCAGCTGTAAATAAGATATGTCACTTATAGCCTTAAACTCAATGCTGTCTGATTTTAAGTAATATACTTCCTGTTGAAAAAAGTACCCCGATAAAAATCCATAACCAATCATTACTGAGTGTGAGGCTTCGGCAAATAATTGAAAATTAATTTTTTCAGAGGCATCAATAATTAGATAATACTCCTTATCATAAGTAGCTCTGGTCAAAACAAGTTTCACCTTTCCTACTTCTAAAGTTACCTGTCCTCCAGAATAAATCTTAGTTTCATCACGATAGCCCCTGCAATGGACATATGAATCTAAATCAGCTTTGGGTGCATTGATAACCGATCGGTAATAAGCAGGTTGTGTTTCGAATTGGCTACTTACGATTTCACGGATTACAGTATGAAACTTCATTTCTCCTGAGAACATAGGATCATTCTCATTACGAGTTAACGTTGTTTCTCCATGGTAAAAATGTATTTCTTTCACTGGAAAAACAAATCCGTCAAAAATAATTTCAACGTCATAGGTTTCATCACTCTTATGAGCAAAAATACCGACAGTCAGCAGATATATGCCAGAGGTCTTTAATAGTTCGCCATCAAGATTATGTAAGTTGAGTGATGGGATATTAATCTTTACCTGTTTTAAGCTGGAAATTTCTGTTATTTTTTCGAAAGAAGGCTGTAAAATTATTTGTGGTGTCTTCTTTATTTCTTTTTCGTATTCTTCTATTCTTTTTTTCAGGAAGTTATCCATTGGCTGTATCTAGTTATTTTAAAACAAATTTAGGAGGAGAGAAAGACTGCTTTCTTGATAAAATGATAATACTTAGCTGTAAATTATTGAAAGTACATGTATCCGCCTACAGGATTCAAGTCAGGCTTATCAAGCAGTTTTATTTCAACTTCAGGTTTATGTGGTAATTTGGACAGTATTCCCTGAAGCGTTTTTTTTGCTTTTTCAAGTTTTTTATGAGGATCTTCATAACAGGACAACACTACGGAATCCGGAAATATTTCCTGGGCTATTGCGGCAAGCACCTCCAGACAGTTCAATTTTTGGGAGTTCTTATCAAAGAAAGCAGTGCTGGTGTGTTTGGCTTCTCCAATAAAAAATTTCCCATCCACTATGCATACAAGATCAAGATCCGTGTAAGGTTTAGATCTGCTAAAATCCTTATAGACATCGACCTGAGGAAGGTAGGCAAAATCTATCCTGCTTTTTTGCTTCAGCCAGATCAGCGTCCTTATAACAGTGAGGTTTCCGTCCCTGAGCTCTTTGGTCTGGAACATATTGTTTTTAATCAGGTCATTAAGCTTGTAAAAGAACTTTGACTCTGCAGGCACTGTGAACTCATGTAGGCAGCCTTTGCATTTTATCCTTTCTGCAATATCATTGATATGATACCAGAATGTTGAAGAACATGTTGTGCATTTTAAGTTAAATCCTTTGAAGAATACCTGGTAGGAGCATAAAAGTTCCAAGGTCGATTTAAGTCCCTTTTCAAGACTTTCCTCAGTGTGGTTGTTTAATGTCCCATTTGTGAGTTCTATTCCTCTTTCCTTCAGTTTTTCAATACAGCGCTCCTTAAGATGGCTGAAACTCAATGCATCCCCAGCCTGTCTGTTATTCTTGATTAAATACTCAAAAGTTTCCACCCAGAAAATATCCGTGAAAAAATCGTTGATATCGTGAAAGTTGTTTTGAAACGCTTTAATAAAAGCAGCAAGCTTATTGCCCGAGTCATTATACCGGATATCTTTTAATGAGGTCTGGCGTACCTCGGCGTAGCTTACGGGATTTGTTATCAGCTGGTGTATTATCAGCCTGATGTGGGGGATGTTAACTTCAATAGCGGAAGCATTATTGTTGGCAATAAATAATGTGATAGTACGGTTTTTGGTAATTCTGGCGGGAAGCCCGCTGAAAAGCAGCCTTGTGTCTGTTGTCTTCGGAAATCGCAGCACCGGTTTTATATAGTCTTCAATCCTGCTGATCTCTATATCTACGGCCCATTTCTGAGGATAAAAGCCGACTTTGTCCGTAAAGCTTAATTTAGGAAGATGGAAGAGCCCCTTTTCGGAAACAAGCAGCTGGTTGGTAATTTCTTCACCTCTGCCGTATGATCTGTTTACTGTATGGTCCCTTATTATAAAAGGAAAAGAATCTCTATTGGCATAAGTAAATCTAACATGCAGTTTCATCGGCCTGAATATGTTTTCTATGATATTCTCCATCTCCTTCTGATTCAGGCTCATCGAAACCACATTAAAATTTTCCTTGTTTATGCTGTAAAGCACCGGTCCGAAAAAAGAATCATTTTTTAAAACATCCAGCTGGTTAGCTGTCAGGTAAATTATGGATTTACAGCCATATAGTTTTCTGTTCCAGAAGTACAGAAGATCATCACAGGTGCCGTCTTGTTTGGATATAACAATTTCAGCATGCTCACTGGAATTATCTTGATCGCTTCTGAGAATGACCGTGCTAGTATTATTCTGGGCAAGCAACAGCCTGTTGATTGGTTTATCGGTATAAATGATTTCATTGAGCCTGTCAAAATGATCAGGGGTGACCTCTATCTGATAATAGTTTTTAGCAAGATCCACATCCATGTTGCTGATATTGGTGCCTATGCCGAAATTGAGTTCGTAGTAACTTAATAATATACTATCCGTTACATAAAGCTGGTGGGGCAGGATTACTTTGTTGAAGCGGCTGAACTGGGAGATAAAATACAGTCCGTCAATCCCTTTAATCTCATTTTGATTCTGCGTCTGGTCCAAAACAAAATACTCTTTAGGATTATAATCCGCCAAAGTTTTAAGGTATTGGGAATCAATACCAGAAGTGTGGAATATGTAGTCAGGATCATAATACTTAAGAATTGCCTTGTACTGTTCAGCTACTATTCCATCAGTCACGGGGATTATGGGATTAAAACGCCCTCCCCAGTAGAGCTGATTTTTAGACATTAATTTAAAGAGTTCCTGGTAAGGATAATTCCTGTCTATAAAATAAATGTAACGCAGATGTCTGGGCTTCGAAGATACATAATACTGTTTTAAACCTGTTGCCATGGTGTTGCTTGAGTCGATCATTTTATAATTAAACGGAATATTTATAAGTATTATGAATGCTTAAAAAGGATAGGTTCATAAATGTTTTAAAGCTTTTGAAAAAACTAGCATGATCGATTTCGATATCATAGTGATCGATAACTTTCAGCAGATTTCCCGGGTATAAATAGAGGTCATGGTACGCATCTATATTTTCAATCCTGCCAACCAGGGCATTGTACAGAATAAGCTTTATGTTTTGCTGAATGTCTTCTTTTGTAAAAATACTGAAAATTTCAGGTTCGCCCAAGGCGGAATAATTTCCGTTTGAAAAACCTGCGACCTGATAGGATCTGAGCCCTTTTTTCTTAATAAATCCTGCGTCCTCTTTTTGCAGCATGCCTTGTCTGAAACGGGACTGGCTATCTGTTTTAATTTTTGGATTCTTATCCTTTGGAAAAGTTGCAAAAGGAATAGATCTGGTTTTCAGCATTTTTATCTCCGGACTCTTTTCTTCGATATTCACTCTGTATCCAGTCATTTTCAGTACAGTCCTGAGTTCTTCCGCCCGAACTGAATCCAGAACATTTTTTATATCCTTGAAATCAATCTGCTTATTGTAATGATGGATTCTCAGAAGCTTTCTAAATGCGTGCTGAAAAATAAGGTCCGGCATAACATCAATGTAGGCAGCAGGCAGTTCCAGCCAGGAAATATCAAAATTCGTTACAGTAAAATTGCTGTTGATAAAATGGATTATTTCGGCAGGATGCTCTTTGATGTAGGAAGCCATGAGGTGATGATAGCCTTTTTCAGAAATATCCTGTATATAGGCAATAAGGCCAATGGAATGCAGCGGGTTTATATAACCCCTGTCCTCAAATAGTTTTAACGTTACATCAAGACCATATAAGGAATAATCCTTGCGGCTGTAATACTTACACCAGAAAACGCCTATTTGATCCATAGCGGTTTTTCTTTGCTCGTGACGGGCCAGTCTGAGGTAATTCAGGAGCATTTCCCTGAGATGGAAACTGCTCCTGTGTTTGTTTTTCATTATGAATTCTTTTAAGGTCAAACATTTGTAGTCATTGTTCTGCCCGTGTAAGCCGAAGGCATAAAGATATTTTTTGGCATTTTTAAGAATCCATCCCGCTTTGTTGTGATCAATATCATAGAGTACTATAAAATCTTGCAGTGCTTTTCTGGCCCTTGTGGGAGATCCGTTCATATAATCTTGCACAATGCTGAATAAATGACTGTACTTTCCTGTTTTTTTCTGATGTATGTAGAGATTCTCAAGGATGTGGGTTATGAGGTTATCGAGATAAAACGAATTCGTTTTTCGCAGAAGTTCGTTAATCTTTGAATCGGAAAGCGACTTGTCATGTTTACTGAAAAAAGTTTTTTCTTTTTTAATGTTTTTATCAAACTCGCGATAAAAATACTGGGTATCGTAATGCTGGGAAGCCATGAAATTCAGCACCAGCGATGCATTATTGGTTTTCATGTAGTAAAGCATGGCAAACAGATAACCGTTGCTTGTTACATCTTCCTCGGTAAAGCCGTTGTAGAGCAGCGTATTGAGATAGGTGTAATTCTCACCGCTCAGTGCAGAGAGATGATCTCTCTGGACCAGGTTGATGATCATGGAGAGCTCATAGAAATTTTGAATTTCCAGCTCCGCAAGATCTATGCAGGAAAGATTTTCCCTGATTTGAAAGTAAAAGGCTTGTATGGCTTCAAAGTCGGTAACATCTTTCACCAGCTTTTTGAACAGGCTGATTGAAATATATTTTTTTGTGATGCTGTTTTTCTGGAAATTGGACAGGTTGTAAAAACCCAGTCTGGACATAAATCTTTTTTCACCGGCCATTATCGAACGATAAACCTTCATTTGGACTTTCTCTAGATTGCGTGAGTAGTTAATAGGCAGTTTTCGGAGATACGTAACCAGGCTGTCATGAAAAAGGGCTATGCGGTTAAGACGTATTTCAAACAGATATGGATGTTCTTCTATAAATTCGTTCACGATCTCGCAGAGCTCTTCTTCCAGGAAAAGATAGAGTTCCGATCTCATGATAAAGGTGTGTGAGCATAGAAATACTGATAATGCCTGTTTGCCTTTTTCATGGGTAATGAGCTGCTGGTAATAATTATCGATGCTTTTTAATTTTTCATATTCCGGGATTTTTTTTTCTTTTTTATAATGCTCTGCAATGTACTTTACCAGAATGGGGTATCCCTGAGTGATATTGAAAATTCTGCGGCTAATTGCATACTGCGATATATGGTACAGTTCATTGAGAACTTTGACGGTCTGCTCCAGGTTCCAGTTTCCCAGTATGTATTTTTCCCAGCTCAGATCCTTTTGCAGGGGACGGCTCAGAATGATAGTTTTAGAACCTTTCTGAAGTTTATCAATAAATGCAATAAATTTTTCTAGATCACCGCTGTTGTAGTTTTCCACATGGTCCAGTCCGTCAATAATGACTGTCGTTTCATTTTCCTTCAGCTGTTTGAGTATTTCTCTTTCATTTCGGATGCGGTAATCCCCAAAGATCTTTTTTGAAAACTCGCTGATGAAGTTCTCATATTTCAGCCTCTTATCGTAATCCTTGTCCTGGCTGGAGGTCCAGAAACGATACAGGAGGTTTTTGGGATACTGGGCAATAATGCTCTGGACAAAATGGCTTTTTCCTACTCCCGGTTTTCCTTCAATAAGCAGTATGTTTTCAACCGACAGTCGGTCACGAGCGACATCTACAGTAGTGTCGAGAAGCTCAGTGCTGTAAAGCGCTACGGAAGGAAGCTGTTCTCTGGAAATCTTTAGTATTCTCTGATCAAGCTTCTTGTTAAAGAAATATTCGATTATATTTTTTCTGTTTTCATCCAAGGTATACAAGGCATGGATACGATCAATCATTTCTGTGCGACTCATAGATATGATAAAAACCCCCGAGAAATTATAGGCAGGCAGCCCTAGTATTTCGCAGTCCGGTGCAATGTCAATCTGTTTGAAAATAATAATGTTATTGTGCTCGGAGAGTTTATGGGGTTTACCTTTTATTGAAATCTCATTTTGGGAGACTGCCAGCTTTTCAAGAGACATCCCATCCATGTCCTTTATTTGAAAAAGATAGTTTTGATCTCCGGTCCGAAGCGTTACATCATCAAAATTATTTTTGACTTTAGCCTCAATTTCAATTTCCTCTATAGTTCTTTCAGCATCCATTTTGGCCAGCAGCAGAGATGCGGCAAGCCACTGGTAGGAATACCCGATAAAAGCATATTTCATATGTATAAAGTTTCTAAATGATCAACCGCAGAAGGCGCAATATTTTTAGCTAATATAGAAAAATAAATAGCGAAAAAGACTATAAAAAAGATGCTGGACTCTTAATTGTTTAATTCATCTTCTGTCTCGGCAAATTTATCTCATGTTCTTGTGGATAAGGGGCACGGTGGGTCATGCTAACATCTTCACGGAGCTGTTGATGTACTTTAAACTGTCGGTCTGAAGTATTCGAATATCTTGGGTCGGGAATAAAAGGCATTTTAGCCATCTTGGTTACAGTAATAGTCGGGAAATGATAATCCACTTCCACATTTCCAAGAAGAAGATAGCATCCTCCTCCCTGAAAAGGGTATTCTTTTAAGCTTCCGGTGAAATGGGCTGTATCAAAGAATTCCCCTTCGGCATCAATCCAAGTTCCGAAATACATGGCTCCCATTTTGGTAGGTACGTGCTTGCGCGAGACTAGGTAGGCCAGCATGCGAACAGTTTTTTTATGATGATGCAAGAGATCTTTAGCCATGACATCCCCTCGGAATTTTGTCTGAAGCAGATCAAAAGGAGAGCAGGATACAGGAAAGTTCAGCAGCTCTATCTCATCAAAAGCATCTTCAAAAGGGGAGCGCTCCAGAACTGGAAGTTCAAACTTTTTTATAGGTTCTTGAAGCAGCATTAAATTTCTGTTTTCGGGCTTAAAATTGACCATTATCAGCCTTGCTGTTATCAACAACTGGTTTTTTGTTTTTCCTGTAAAGCGCAATGCTCCGATGAAAATTAAAATCTGGAGTCCTTCAATACCGACAGGAACACGGTTTATAAAATCTTCCAGTGAATGATAATCTCCGTTTTTCTCTCTTTCCTGCTGGATAAAAACTGCGATTTTGGCTTCAAGCCCCTGAAGATGCATAAATCCCAGATATATATCACTGCCGTAAAGTGTAGTTTCATACTCACTTTTATTAACGCACGGATTATGGATTACCGCCCCTGACATTTTTGCCTCATGAACATAAACCTCGGTACGGTAAAAACCACCCTGATTATTTATTACTGCAGTCATAAATTCTACGGGATAATGCACTTTGAGATAAAGGCTCTGATAGCTTTCTACAGCGTAAGATGCAGAGTGCGCCTTGCAGAATGAGTATCCGGCAAAAGACTCAATCTGGCGGTATATTTCCTCGCTGAGTTTCAAAGGATGTCCTTGACGCTGGCAGCATTCAAAGAAATTATCTTTGACTTTCTGAAGCGCAGCTTTGGAGCGTCCTTTTCCAGACATAGCACGGCGCAGTATATCGCCGTCAGCCGCGGGAAGACCTCCGTAATGCAGTGCAACTTTAATAACATCCTCCTGATATACCATAATGCCGTAGGTTTCTCCCAATTGCTCTTCAAATACGGGATGAAAATATTCGAAACGTGACGGGTTATTATGACGGAATATATATTCTTTCATCATCCCTGATTGTGCAACTCCGGGACGTATGATAGATGAAGCGGCTACAAGGGTTTTGTAATTATCACATTTGAGCCTTCTAAGGAGTCCTCTCATTGCAGGGCTTTCGATGTAAAAACATCCTATAGTTTTTCCGATTCCCAGAAACTCATTACAGCTTTTTTCATTTTTTGAGATAGAGGTATCACGGATATTCAGGCGTATGCCTTTATTTTTCTCTACAAGTTTTACTGTGTCATCAATATGCCCGATACCGCGCTGGGAGAGGATATCAAATTTCTCAAGTCCTATATCCTCAGCAGTATGCATATCAAAAAGCACAATAGGAAAACCTTTGGGAGGCATTTCAAGAGGCGTATAATTGGTAATAGGTTCTTCATATATCAATATCCCGCAGGAGTGCATGCTTCTCTGGTTGGGGTATTTTTCCAACAGCATACCATACTGCTGCACTTGTCGGACTACTTTATTTGTAGGGTGCAGATCCATAGGATTTTTAGCGAGTGCATCCAGCTCTTCCTTCGGAAGACCGAAAACTTTGCCGACCTCTCTAAAGATTGACCGATATTTGAATTCCACGTTTGTACCACAAAAGGCGACGTGATCAGAGCCATAACGTGAGAAAATATATTCCAGTATGGTATCACGTTCTTTCCATGACCAGTCAATGTCAAAATCAGGAGGGCTTTTGCGGTTAAGGTTCAGGAAACGCTCAAAATAAAGATCCAGTTCCAGAGGGCAGATATCAGTAATCCCAAGGCAGTAAGCAATAATGCTGTTTGCACCACTTCCTCTTCCGATATGCATAAATCCCTGAGAATTGCTGTAGCGGATAATATCCCAGGTAATTAAGAAATAACCACTGAATTCAAGCTGGTCAATTACAGTCAGTTCTTTTTTCATTCTTGCTTCTGCCTCTTTGTTATTTCTGCCATAGCGCCAGATAAGTCCCTGTTCAGCGAGAGTGTTCAGCAGCTTCATATCATCCTTTTTACTGCTGGTGTAATACTTTTTATTTTTGGGTGTTTTAAAATCAAACTCAAAATTGCACTGTTCTATAATTTTCTCTGTATTTGAGATAATCTGCGGGTAATTTTCATAATAAATAGCTAAAGTATCAGAAGCAATCATTACCTCTGATTCACGGCAGTGGTCGTCAGGTGAGAGCCTTGAAAGAATTATATTTCTGTCTATAGCACAAAGAATCCTGTGCAGATTGTATTCAGTCCTTGTGCGGAATGTGACTGGCTGGAGCACCACCATTTTATCAATCCTGTTTTTGAGGTCAGATAAAATCAGTTTTTGCAATTCTTCAGGACGAATACCAATATATTCATTTTCTTTTAAAACGTCTGGCAGATTTTCAGTAGTATAAATTATAAATACATCCTTAAATTCAGGTGCTGGAAAAGGAAGCGGCGTGTTGTCAAAATTATGGCGGGTCAGAAAACGGTTCATTTCCGCCAGACCTGCTGCATTTTTAGCAAGTCCAATATAACACAGCGAAAATCCCCAACGGAATTCCATTCCTATCAAAGGTTTGATTCCTGCCTGCTGGCAGGATTTAATAAAATCATAAATTCCAGTAACAGTATTGATATCAGTAAGAGCCATAGCTTTAACGCCGAAGGAAACTGCCTGCTCGACCAATTCTTCCAAAGGAATCGTGCCATAACGCAAGGAGTGGAAGGAATGACAGTTGAGGTACATGACTTACGGTTTACGTTTTAAAATTTCATTTTTAGTATTGGGTTTGAAAGAAGCACCAGCGCACCGCATTACGGCATCAAAACCATAACGGCTTTTCATTCGGTCCATAGCCTGATACAAGGCCAGCATTTCTTCAGTATCCTGAAAGAGATCGATCTGATAAGTGCCCCGTACCAGTCCGCTGAAGCGTACACCAATGAGGCGAAGACGCATACGGCGCTGGTAGAGCTTATCGAAAAGTTCCTGAACAGTCTTGGTAAGGATATGATCCGCTGAGGTATACTGCACACGGCATTGCTTGGTTTCTGTATCAAAGTTAGCATATCGTATTTTAATCACTACAGTTGAAGTCAGCCACTGTTCAGATCGGAGCTGAAAAGCAAGCTTTTCGACCATTCCCAAAATCACCCTTTTGAGTTTTTCAATGTCAATAGTGTCTTGACTAAAAGTATGTTCAGTGGATATAGATTTTCTTTCCGTGTATGGTTCAACAGGATTATTGTCAATCCCGTTGGCTTTTTTCCAGAGTTCAATCCCGTTTTTGCCAATCATCTGCTGTAAGGCTTCGCACGGCATCTGTGAGAGTGTCTGAATCGTACGAATACCGATACGGGAGAGCAGTTGAAAAGTTTTATCACCCACCATGGGGATTTTCTGAATGGAAAGAGGATTTAAAAAAGACTGCACTAAATGTTCCGGAATCTCAAGATTCTGTTTTTGTTTACCTTCTCCGGTTCCGATTTTTGACACGGTTTTATTTATTGAAAGGGCAAAGGTGAGGGGAAGACCCGTTTCTCTGGTTATGCGCTGAGCGAGCTCATCGGTCCATTTATAGCTGCCATAGAATTTGTCCATTCCGGTAATGTCGAGATAAAACTCATCGATGCTTGCTTTTTCCACTACAGGCGCTTTTTCCTGAATAATTTCAGTAATCGTATGTGAGAGATTTGAATATAATTCCATATCACCTTTCATGATTTTGGCCTGCGGGCAAAGTTTCATTGCCATCTGGATGGGCATGGCGGACCTTACACCGAATTTTCTTGCCTCGTAAGAACACGAAGCCACTACGCCTCTTTCTCCACCGCCGATGATCAGCGGTATCCCGTTAAGTTCAGAATTAGTGAGTCTTTCGCAGGAAACGAAAAACGTATTCATGTCGATGTGTACAATTGCCCTGTTCATAATCTGTTTCATTTTATATAATTCAAAATTAGTACAGATAGTAACTAAAAATAAATATAATAAGTTACAAATAATAACAATTATTAAAAAACGTTATTTTACAGGGTGTTTAGAGATTGGAAAAAAAAATCTCCTGAATATTTATTAAGATTTTACGGCGTATGAAATTTTGAGAATAGTAGGAGGATTGAATAGACGTATTACGGAAGGATGTAAAATTTTAATTAATGCTTAGAAATAACGGTAATTTTATTCAAGTAAATCTTTCATGAGGAAATAATTTTTTTTTAGTTTTAAATTGGTAAAAACCTTAGTTATTTCTTTGTTAATGTATTTGTCAAGCAAATCATTAGGGAAATTTTGTAGATCAGGTTTTTTCCATAGTAATCTCCTTAAGAATATTTCTTTAAGTTTTTGCTTATCTGCCGTTTTTCTTTCTATATCGGAGATCTGATCAAAGCAGTATGCGGCCGATACAAATATTAAATGAGCATTCACATCACTTACTTGAGCATTATATTTTTCAAGTGCTTCAACAGCATCAAATTCAAAAAAGAAATGTTTGTAAAATTCTTCAAATCCTGGTATTAAATGCATTAGTAGTATTTTTTTCTCGCTTGAAATTAGAGCATTAAATGGTGCTCTTTCGAGAGGATTGATGTACTGTATAATTCCTGCACCTTCACAAATTCCTAAAACAATAAGCAAATGATTATGAAAATGGACGTTAATTTCTTGAAAATAGGGAATCATTTCTCCCCAAGTTACCTCTTCTCCATTTTTTAACTCTATTCCATTATCAAAGCCATGCATCTCCATATGGAGCACAAAAAGAAAATCATCTTCAACAGTTTTTCGTACTAACTCTTTCAAGAGCCAGAATAAATCTGCCCTATCCTTTATTTCATAAAACTCAGAGGTTAAATCAGGAAGTTCATAAGTTTTATATTGTATTATAGTTGAATGCAGTTCATATGCGGTTTTTTCTTCGTGATCTGGAAGAGACTCTAATATGACTATTCCGAATTTTTTAATTTTATTCTTCAGCATTAAATGGAATATTTAAATGTAATTAGTTTTCTGTAAAATTAATTACATAACAGAGAATAAAGAAAAATTTTTAGATCAATTAATTCGGAATTTTATATGGTGAAATGGTGTTTAGAATATCTTATCGAATTGATTTAATTCTTTAGTATTTTTGTATTTCTTTTTTATGTTTCACAATTCCGCCTTTTTAAACTCTGTCTTCCAATTTTAAGTGTTTAACAGTGTCTCACAAATTTAAAATTATAAAAATGAATATTGGTCAATGTAAATTATGCCTAAAAGAGAATGTGGATTTGTTGCGCAAGTCACATATCATTCCCGATTTCTTTCACACCGGTTTAAAAAATGAAAATGGCAAATATAGTTTAGTTTTGCCTGACGCGTACGTAAAAGGAAGAAAGCAGCATTTAAAAAGTCCCTCCGGAGCAATGTTTGAATCAGATCTGTTATGTGCGAATTGTGACAATAATATTATTGGCAGTTATGAGATGTCCTTAAGTAAGATGCTAAAGCAAAATAAAGATAACAGCATTCCCTTTAGCCATGAAGGAAAAAACTACCGTATTTATAAAAATGTTGAATATGATAAAATAAAATTAGGACTCTTATCCATTTTATGGCGGGCCTCCATAGCGGAAAATGAAATGTTTGAGCAGGTAAATATAAATTCAAATCACGCTGAAACAATAAGATTGATGATATTAAATAATGATGCAAAGGATGTTTCACATTATCCTGTGCTATGCTATTTATTTAATGAAAATGACGAAAAGTTAATTACAGAACCAAGGTTTCTTGACGAGGTTCCACATCAAAAAGCTCAATTTATTATAAACGGTTACATGTATTTATTTATAATTGGTGTTGATTCTTCCTTTAGTCCTTTATTGGTGCCTAATTTTTCAGGTGAATGGTTTTTGGAAATAATGGATGAAAATTATTTAAAAAAACATATCTCGCAGCTTATGGAATTTAAAAAAGAAAAATTGAATAATAAAGGTTAAAAACAGTTATAATAGCGATACTGCTATTAATTTGAGTACAAGTAAATGTTAAAGTTATAAATGCTACTAACGGATCTATTCATTATTGGTTAGATATAGATTAATGTGAATAACATATTTACAGTTTTTTTGTTGTGTACTCTTTCATAATTGTTTTTTTAAATTGTTTTTTAATAAAAAAGTCATAATTTGTGCTTCAAATTGTAACCTTTTCCCTAATTTAAATACTATTTAATTATGCCAATATTTACAGGCGCAGCCATCTCATCTCTTCTATCGATTTTAGCCACAAAAGGGGTAGATAAATTAGTTGAGACAGGTGTAGAGAACATTTCTAGCGATGCATATAACTGGATTAAATCATTATTCTATAAAAATGAGGAGCCTAAAAACATATTAAAGGAACTACAGAAGAATCCAAATGATTCGGAACAGTTAAGTAATGCAGCTGCCATTATAAGAAACTCACTTGAGGATAATCCGTTGTATGAGGCTCACTTGGCGGAAATTTTACAAAAAATACCTGAAAATACAATTTCAAACAGTAAAAATGTAATTACTGGTAATATATCGACTGGTGGTGGGCATTTTGTGAATGGAGATAATAATCAGATTTCTTAAGCAGCGTATTTTATGAACAAAGTTGTTGGTTCTGTTAATACAAACGGTGGTCCGTTTATAAACGGGAATGAGAATATAATTGTAAATGTTATAGATGGTTTAAGTGTTTTGCTGTCAGATTATCATGGACAATTAACTTCCATAAATTCGCTAATTAACGATTTTAAACCAAAAACAGCTTTAGAATTACTTGAGGATCTCGAAAAAAGAGTTACGCTAAGTGCAGTGCCTAAGGAAAAAAAAATTGAAAGTAAGATATTGTTCTTAAAGGCCCTTTGTAAAAGAGAGCTTAGTGTCTACACTAAAGAAGAATCCGCAAAAGATTTTATAAAAGCCTACAGGCTAAATAGTGACGATACACAGTTAAAAATTAGGGCATGCATTGAATTCCTTAATATCGATGATTCGACGAACGCAGAAAAATTAGCCGATCAGATTTTAGAATATGATGACTATAATGTCACGGCGTGGTTTGTAAAGTCAATAATTTCGGATAATTTAAAATTATTCTTAAAGGATGTCCCTAAAGCCGTTCTTAATGATTATAATTTTCAGCATAGTTTAATTTATCAAATAATTGGTAAACACAAAATTAAAAGTTTTTCAGAGTTAGCCGAGTATTCGTTAGAGTTGCGTTTTGATTTTGAAAAATATAAGTTACTTACTGCAGATAATAAGCAGGCCTGGATCATTGCACTTGATTTACTAATTAGTAAAGTGCTCACTTTCTCAGCTCTTAAATATTTATTGCCACATAATAATTTAGTGTTGCAAAGCGACAAAGATATTGAAAATCTCGTTAAACTTCTTGATCAATTTGTGGACACTTTGCATGCTACTGAGATTTCCGAATCGATTAAACATCAAAAGTTTTACCAGAATTATTTAAAATCCCTTTTGACAAATAACGAAGAGTTTGGAAAATCCCTTGATTTAATTTATGAACAGATTGAAAAACCATACTGGTTTTACACCCAATTTTACTGTCATTATTTGAATCGCAATAAGGATTTTAAAAATATGTTAGCTTCATTGATAGATTATGAAAATCTGAATGGAGAACTACATTCGGAATTCTACCTGCTAAAAACTATTCCTCTCTATAAACTCAGAAAGAGTGATGATCTCAAAAAACTATTAAATGATTATTTGGATTCGATCGACATCGTTGATGAGGGTAAAATGTTGACTTTATTAATAATGTGTAGTTTGGTTAGCGAATTTGTTAGTGATGAATATTTTTTTGAAGATAAGATAAGTAAAATTTTAAAGAAAAATTTTTTTTCCAATGAGCTTAAATTATTGACACACTATTCCTTAAAGTTAAAATTCAGTAATAATTATGATCAAGAAGAAGTTTTTCAATCTTTAAATGAAATCAAAAACAATAACGGGCTTACAGCTAATTGCAAAAACTTGATTGCTGAAAATTTCGATCGTTTAGGAAAATCAGCTGAAGCTTTAATTTTTATGAATACTTATGTTGATAAAAATGTTGTTAGTGAGAGCCTTAGGCTGTATATAATAATACTTAGAAACCAATTACGCAGCAAGCAAAATTCACTAAAAGGAGATGGTGTAGAACTTTTAGGGCTATTACATTTTTGGAGAAAAAGCTCTGATGCTATTGATGAAGAGTTGCTTTGTTTGGAGCATCAACTCCGCGCTCTTATTGACGATTTTTCTGCGCTGATTGAAATTGATTATCTTTTATATATTAATTTTCCAGATAATTATACTTATTTGTATTTCTATTTGGCTTGTCTAGAAATGACTCATAACAAAATTGAGATAATAAATATTTCAAAGCAAATCCCATCAGTTTATGAAAATGAGAATACGGGTATTAGTATTGCGGGTGTGTTACTAAGAAATAAAAATAATTTAGAGAAAGGTTTTGAAATTCTTTTTAATCTGGCTAAAAATAAGGATAATACTCAGGCAAGAATGAATTATTTCGGAATGGCAATTACTGGTGGTGCTCTTTTTGAAAGTTATAAAGTTGTTAAAATAGGAAATTGGGTAGTTTATGATGTTGACGGAAGAAAAGAAAAATTAAAAATTGTAAAATCTCAAGGAATTCAGAAAGATTTAATTAATAAGAGCGTTGGGGAAAAATTCACTCAAAAGCATCCACTAACGGGAAAAGTATCCACTATAGAGGTCTTGGAAATATTCAATGAGTACCTAAATTTATTTCGTGAAATTGAAGAAGAAGCTAAAAGTCCCGTTAATGAATTAGGGTTCTATTCGTTCCAACTCCCGTCTGATCTCAATGATTTTCCTAAATTTCTTATGGAACAATTTGGTTCGAGTGGTTCTGATAAAAAATTGGATGTAAATCAAAGAATGGATGAATATTCAAATTTTAAAATTGGCTACACTTTTCTGGTTAGCGCCGTATTTAAAAATAACTTTGTTGACGGATATAATTTCTTAACTAAAGCTAACGATACAAGATTTATTACGATTCCTAATAGTTTGACAACTAATATTGATATGCAGAACGAATCTTTAAGATTCATTTTGGATCTAAGTTCACTTCTACTTTTTTATTCATTAAGCAATGAACTCAATTTTAATTATTACCATCAATACTTGATTTCGTTCAATACTAGACATCAAATTGAAGCCTACCTCAATTTAGAATTGAATTCTCCTCAGTCTACACTAACTATGGACGTAACACTTGAAGGAGTTGAAAATTTTTTTCATCCAGAGGATAGTCACGATAAGCGGGTGGCTTTATATCAATCCATATTAGAATGGATAGATTGCAATTGTGAAATAGATTTGGTTGAAGAAAAATTAGATACTGTTTTAAAACTTTCGCATTCAGATGAAAAAAGATACGAAGGAACAATTCTAAAGCCGGTAATTGACTCTTTATATCTTGGAACAAGGGAAAATTGTAGAATGATTAGTAGTGAACTCTTTATTTTTAAGTCAGAGATAATCACTAATTTTTTAAATCCAGAGAAATATTTATTGACATATTATCCAGAAAAATGTGATGAAGATTTTTATAGATATTTATTGAAGTCTAATTACTTAGGAATCAATATTAGTTTTGAAGTTTTAAGAAGAGAATTTGTGGATTATATTGGAGGAAGAGAAAATTACTTTTTTAAAGCTGTCGAGAATTTACCATTTTTTATAAATAGTGATCCTCAGGTAATTTTAACTTGTGTGAAATTTTTTGATTTTTTAAATAATTCTCCACTGCCTGTTTTTTCAATAAAGAAATTTATTGGCGATATTTTTAATAAATCGATTCATGGTATGTCAGCAGAATTAAGAAAAGATTACATGGACTTTGTAAAGACGCACATGAAATTTAAATTTATCTGAAAAATACAATTATATCTATTCTTAAAAGACAGGATTGCTTCTGAAGCCGGAAATCAGCTGCTCATTGCACTGCATTAGTTTAACAATGGCAGGTTGAAAATTATTTTATTGGACATCAATAGGTTCTATTATCGCTGGAGGCTTTACTGAAATTATCCATATTTCAGATGAGAATGAAGATTTTTATCTAAATTCTTTCTCTATAAATCCTTAAGCGAGAAAACCTGCAGAATTATTTGTTTCTGATTATATTCAAACGCACCAACTCAATGATATGGTGTCACTTGTTTAGATAAATACTCGGTCAATTTCTAATTTCAGGAAAACTGAAAAAAGAGGAACAAACTCTAAGAATTCTTTTTATTTATGATGAGGTGTCTGAGATGTTTACTTGCAGAGATGCGGTCCATTTCAGATTCAGAAAGTTCACTTATTTCTTGTCTAATCTGTGTATAATTTCGATTGACAATCACATTGTCAAGGATTCGTATAGGCTCAATTTCTTTATAATTTTTAGCTTCCTGCTGGAGTGCTTTATGATCATTTAAAATTTCGCAGTGAAATGTTTTCAGATCGATTTTACAGTCTGGATTATCAGCAGTCATGCCGACAAATTCCCCTGAACTAAGTGAGGCAATTTTGGATGTAGGTACAGCGGATTCGAGCTGTCTGGAACGGCTGATGGAAGTATCGGAACTATTAATAGATAGGCTCTCTCGATCCTGCATTATTTTTCCGAAACGTTCTGAAAGCTGTTTAGCGGTATCTCCCGTAACCTGTCCTGAGATAATATTTCCGGTTATGTTCATAATTACATCTGCCTGTTCACGGCCGTAATCTTTTTTGAGCTGGCTTAGGTCCTGTATGCCTAAAGTTGTACTTACTTTATTGCTTCGGGCAGTGGCAATAAGACTGTCGATATTGTTTAAATAAACGGTCGGAAATTCATCAAAGATTAGGCTGCTTTTGAGTTTATCTTTTCGGTTTGCCAGTTTTATAAGCCTGCTGATATACAGTGAAAGCACCGCTCCATAAGTCTGTATTTTTTGCGGGTTATTTCCCATGCAGACAATTTTAGGAGCGTCGGGATTATTAATGTCAAGTGTAAAATCATTTCCGGAAAGTACATAGTAAAGCTGGGGAGATGAAAGCCTTGCCATTGAAATTTTGGCTGACGCAATTTGTCCCTCAAGCTGCTCAGAAGCATCGTTCAAAAATGCACTGACAAATGGATTGATAAGCACCTCAATTTCTTTTTCAGAGCGCAGTAAAGTGAAGAGAATTTTATAGTCCAGCTGCATGAGTTCAATTACATGCGGCAGGGTGCAGAATTCGCCATCGTTAAATTTTCTGAGATACCAGATTACTGCGGTCAGGAAATTTATGGGAGACTCAACAAAAAAATCACCCTGCTTTTTAATCCATTCTCGGTTAAGCCCCAGAAGGATTGTTCGGGCCGATTCCGCCGCGTCGGTAATGTCAGTCATAGAAGCGGGATCGAGGGGATTACATCTATGGGTTCGGGTTAGATCGTCAAAATTAATGACATAAAACTCAGGCATTACTTTATAGAAATGTTTGTGTTTTAAATAGGTATTGTATACTATTTTGGTCAGGTCATCGAACTTAAAATCATAAACAAACATACTAAAGCCTTTGGCGATATGCTGGGTAATGATATGGCGTATAACAAAATAAGATTTGCCTGACCCAGGAGATCCGCAGACCAGAACTCCCCTGAAAGGATTTATGATATTTATCCAGCTTTTTCTAATCTTATCACGAAGATAATACTGGGCGGGAAGATTAATGGAATACTCATTCTCAAGAAGCTTCTCTTCCTGAGGAAAAGTTTCATTTTCTTTATTAAAAATGTCGCGGCTATTTAAATTTCTGCTTATAATCCTGGTCAGTAAGGTTCCCCCTGTAATGATCAATAAAAGCCCCAGCGATGTGAACAACATATAGATCAGAAAAACAGATTTTAAATTGTAATTCAATTTAAGAATGAAGTAGCTGCAGAAATAGAAAATAAGACCAAAGAGAATAAAATGTAAAGCTGTTTTGAGTTTGAGTTTTTCATTTTTTCTGCCCTTTGCCCCAAGCAGTGAGATAAAGACAAAGAGTAGGGCCAACAGTTTTGATTTATGGAAAAAACTGAATAATCCTGCTTTATAAATATTTTCAAGAATCCTGTCGTTGAATTTTGAAATTAGGCCAATCTGTGTAAAAAACGCATAGCCGTAGTAATAAAAATGAATCCCTAAAAGTATGATGCTTATAAGGCGTGTCATGTCTAAAATTTTTCTCAGTGCCTGTTCATTTTCCCCTGTGTTCATAACTGTAAATTTTAAATGATTAATTATTGGATAGTCCTTTTCTTTTTTTGTTTTTCTTTTTTCTTTTGAATTCTTTCGGGATATGTCCAGAGTAAAATTCTTTTTCAGTGAGTATTTGTATGAGCTCCTGCAGACCAGTTCCAGAAATTTTCTTCAAGTCAAGTATTTCCTGTATTTCCAAAAGTGTTTTTACTTCGGGAGAATGTGGTCCGTTTTTAATTTCATTTTCTGAAACACTGCAGTTCTTAGAGATTGCTGCGGCAGAGAATTCTTTTCCAAGCTCACTTCCGTTACAAACATGTTTTGTAATATGGTCCACATAGGTAAGTCCGTATAAGGACCCTTCGACTGAAAGACGTTTTATCATACTGATGCCCATCTTATCCAATTCAGATTCAAGCTGAGACAGTGTAGGTCTATTATCTTGAAAAATACTCCTGATGACATTTTTAATACGAATACCAGGTCTTGAATTTTTTAGTTTATTTTCTTCAAACTTTTTCTCCAGAAATTTAAGCGTCGGCTTATTGTAAAAATCACTTGCTTTTATCGGTACTCCCGTATATTTTCCATCGCTGCCTAATATTCTGTAAATGAGCCCACCTGCTTTAAATGTTCTTGATTTTTCAGAGCCTCGACTAGCAGAAACATTATATAGATTAAGTACTGCATTGAATTGTGCAAGGCTTTTAAACTGATAATTTTCCAATACAAAATCAAGCACTCTTGAGACAGCTTTTTTTGATTGTATTTTACCATATTGTACACCTACTGTATCAATAGGCTTGAGTTTATTATATATTTCTTTTTCCCTGCCTTGCGCCATTATAAGATTAAAGTCTTTTTCTATTTTAATCCGCGCTGCTTCAGACTGATTTCTGCCGATATTCTGCATATCAATTCTTTTGCCGTCAGGTTTCACCTTTACTGAAACTATATGAATATGCGGATGTGCCGCATCGAAATGCTGATAGACTAAATACGGCTGCTCACCAAACCCAATTTCAGACATATAGTTCTGGGTAATATCCATTAATTTTTCAGCGTTCAGATCTTTTTCCGATGGATGAAAGTTGAGAGAAATATGGACACTTCCACGCTTTACATTTTCATTTAATTCGAGCTGTTTTGCCAGATGATTTACTTTAAATGCTGTGGTCATTTTATCATGATCCGCTGGATAATTTTCAGCGCCGATACATCTTGCCACACCCTCAGAAACTTTGTTTTCATTGTAATGAAATACACGACGTATTGACTGTCCTGTTTTAATTACGGCAACCATTTTTCAATGAGTTTGAGCATGGAAATTTTTATGAATTCAATGGATTCTAGCAAACTGTTTTTATCTTGCTGCGATGATAAAATCCAATTTTGAAATTCAGAAATCTTATGAAGTGAATGCAGTTTTTTTACTGCCTGATTGTAATTATTTCCAACAGCATTGAGTTCAGTTCTAAGTCTTGAGATTTCTAAAACCAGATCATCCACGGACTGATTGCGGTACTTTAAAACAACAGGTTTTCCAAGCAGATTTTTACGGGCAAAATCACTTAGTTTTGGACAGAGTGATTTCTCAAATCTGTCCTGTAAAAGTTTCATTTCCTCTGGTGTTAGACGAAGATGAATCCATTTGGTCCGGTTGGTGTTTTTCTCTTTCATTTTATATCCGTTTCATTTCTAACACATTTTAATCCTTTAATAATCTCTGCCAGCGAGTTCCGAGCGAATAGGCAGCCAGATATCGGTTGTGATACAACCGGACATCTGGCCGACTGCACAAAAACGGCAGTCTTTATGATATTCAAAATAATTATGGAACCAGTTTTTTTAAATTAACCTTTAAAACAGATAGAGACAATTTTTGTTCAATTGCTTTAGACGAAGTTAATAAAGGTAGAGCCAGCAGACAATCATCACCAGATTTTGAAGCGAATAATTTCAAAGGGACTTTTTATTTTTACAAAGTGTTAGTATTAATCAAAAACGCTGAAATTATGTTTACAAAAAATGATGTAGTAAGGATATTCGATACGGTATTGAGTAGTCCGGGAATGGGAGAAACGGTAAAGATAGATTTAAAGATTTCGCGAAAGAATGTTCTATTGCTATCCCATGTAATTAAAGAAGGAATCGCGGCAGAAAAGGACGGCATAAGTCTTTTGTCAGGCACTTCTAAAGAGAGCCTTTCAGAGCTTGAAAACCTCTCAGAGGAATGTCTGCAAAAAGCCGGTCTGGTGGAGCTGAATCAAAAGCTTAACCTTCTAGGAGATACCTCTAAGCAATAAGAAACAATGTGTTAGAAAGAGAGCAGCTTAACAAATATCCGATATATATGTTAAGCTGCTTTTTTGTATGAAAAATTGCCTGATTTTATAAAACTTTGGCTTGATTCTAATAACTGCTGTTTAAAAATCGCGTCCTAAATTTGCTGTTATGTTAATCGTAAGAGTTTGATTTTTTGAACTATATAAAATAAAGCAGCATGAAATCGGAATGTAGTATTAAAAATTTTTTTATTGAATTTGTCTGTATCGCACATGTCATACTTTTCGTTTATGCAGCAGTCAGTAAAATTATTGAATTCGAAAGCTTTGAAGTGCAGCTAGGCAAATCGCCATTGCTCAGTGCATTTGCATTTTGGATAGCCAGATTTGTTCCTGCAACAGAACTTTTAATTGCAGCTTTGCTGCTGCTGCCACGTTTAAAAAAAACAGGATTATATATGGCATTGAACCTTATGGTTATGTTCAGCGTCTACATTTTTATTATTCTACATTATAGTTCATTCATTCCCTGTTCATGCGGAGGTGTATTAGAAAAAATGAGTTGGAATACTCATTTGGTTTTTAATATAATTTTTATCCTGCTTGCCTTAATTGCAATACTTGTTTTAGAGCAAAATACATATAAAAAGAATATCCTCAAAATTATTATTCCTGTACTTTCCAGTACTGCTATTGTGGTGATTTTATATCTTCAGTCTGAGAGAATAATGCATTACGAAAATCCATTTACAAGAAGGTATCCTAACCACCCGGCGGTATTTAAAAATTCGTATGACCTAAAATACAATTCCTATTATTTTGCGGGCAATTCTGGTAATAAATTGTATTTGGGAAATTACAGCACTCCGCTATATCTAAGTGAATTTGATGCAGAACTGAAATCTTCGAAGAAAATAAAAATAGTTTTCAATCCTAAAAAAAATGTGCTTTTTAATACCGTAAAAATTTTAGTGTGTGATTCTTTATTTTATCTGTCAGACGGGTCAATTGCAAAGCTTTATAAAGGAAAAACTATTGACTGGGAAATTACTAAGGAATATAAAAAGATGTCATATTTCACTACGTACGCACCAATGAATTCAGGCGGAATATTTTTACGGTCAAATGATCCTAAAACATTAGATAATATTCTGGGAATCTACACACAATCTGATAGTACGATAAAATATTACAGAGAATTATTGCAGAAACAGATTGATGGGATTTTTGATACTGACGGTGCGTTGCTTTACAGCAGAAAAATGAACAAGGGAATATATCTTTATTATTACCGAAATGAATTTTTTATTATTAACCCAGATGGAAATCTCGAATCAAGAAATCATACAATAGATACAATTTCGAAAGTAAATTTAAAAGTGGCCTACACCAAGAATGGTTCTGTAAGGGAAATTTCATCACCTGCACAGGCTGTGAATGCCCATGCAGCAATAAATGGAAATCTTCTTTTTGTAAACTCGCAGGTTAAAGGAAAATATGAGAATGATGAACTCTGGAAGAAATCATTTATAATAGATGTTTACGATTTAGAAAAGAAAACCTATCTGATGAGTTTTCCCGTTTATAAAACAAAGTCTGATAAGTTGATTTATCTTCATGTATCGGCTAACTATTTATATGCAATAATAGGAACAGATCTGGTGGTTTACGAATTGCAGCCAATCCTTATAAAGGAACTTTAAGTTGAAAGAATATATTAAAAATATACCAGCGCAGGTAACAGGAGTGAGATCGAAAACCTGTAGAAAAGAGTAGATCATACAAACAAATTAATTATTACATTATGAAAGCAGTATTTTTAAACAAAACTGCCCGCGCCGGGGCAGTTGTTTTAGCAGTAGCAGGTGCATTCTTCACAACATCTATGCAGGAAGTATCTTCTGCAGCACCTAAAATTGGTTATCCAGCTGATAACAATAACGAGTGTACAGATGTTCAAGTTCAATGTAGTGACAATTTGAGCGCTTTTCTTTGCCGTGTAAACGGTACAAGTGGAGCTATTGCCTACGACAAAGACAGCGATAATAATTGTATTCAACCGCTGTATCGTCCTTAAATAAGGGCTCTCAAATTAGGAGAAAGAGCAGTGCAGTATCTGTACTGCACTGCTTTTTTTATATGCCTTCTTTAATCCAGTTCGTTGAAATATCATCTTTTAAAAAGTAGTCAAACCACTGCATCATTTTAAGGGTAATATCTTTCTGGTTTTCAGAAATGGACAGCAGATGGTTTTCTTTCGGATACAAAAGCATAATACTTTTTTTTGATGCCCTTCTCAGGGCCAGATAAAATTCAATGCTTTGTTTTGGATCTACTATCTGGTCATCTTTCCCAGTCCATAAAAGTACAGGTGTCTGCACTTTGTCGGCAAATCTGATGGGTGAATTTTGATCATATTGTGTAGGAATTTCGTAAGGTGCTTTATCCATATTCCACTGGTAGGTTTTGAACCGCCACATATTTGGTTTTCCTGATTGTTGTCCCACAGTATAATAAAAACTGTTTAAATCAGTTATGGCTCCGCTTGCTACAACAGCTGCAAACATTGGTGTCTGGGTGACTATGAAGGAAGCTTCATAGCCCCCGAAAGAATGGCCGGCAAGTCCAATTTTGTCCTGTTTAACAATATTCATTGATTCTACTTTTTTAACAGCTGCAGTAACACAGTCTAGTGCCGAAATTCCAGGCCGCATTTTTTCGAGTTTAATATCAGGCAGAAGTACAAAATAGCCCTTTGATGTCAAAACAGAAGGATTAAAACCATTTAAATTAAATTCGGAAGGATTTTTATACCTGTGCACAAGATGCGACTGCTGTTCATAAATGTAAACAATCATGGGGTATTTTCGGGTGGCATCATAATCCGCCGGAAATAATAACACACTTTGAAGGCGTTCTTTTTTGGAATTGGAAAATTCTATAAGTTCAGACCTGCCCCAATGATATTTGTCAAATTGAGGATTGCTTTGAAAAACAGTCTGTGCTTTTTTATTTCGGAAAGTTATCACACGGGGAGGAAGATTAAATTTCTCTTCACTGAAAAAGAAAATTTTTCCATCATCATTTGTCCTAAACTGATCTGTATAACTATCATTATAGAATAATTTCTCTTCACTTTTTTGAGTGGTCCAACTGTAAAATCCTGTTTTGCCATCCTGACCTGCCGCAGTAAGATAAATACCTTTTGAAATTGATATAACGGATGAATTTAACCCGTCATAAAGGTTGTTTATTAAATACTTCGAAGATGAAGATGCGACACGGAAAACCGTACTTGATTCCCTGCCATGTGTTAGTCTCTTATAGTTTTTTCCAGAGGAATCAAAGAACCATAAATCGTATTGGTCGTAAATAATTATTTCTTTATCGTCGGCTGTCCATCCGGCAATTCCACATGGAGATTCGGGCGCAAGAATAATCTCTTTTGCTTTAAATTTGACACCAGTTTTTTGAGTTAAATTAAGGTGAGTCTGTTTTGATATGTCATATATCCACCAGTTGTCATTCTTGAAGTAACTGATGTATTTTCCAGCTGGTGAAGGAATTACAACTGCATTTTCACCCTCCTGTTTTTTAAGAAAAAGTTTCTTATCAAAGGTATTCAGATCCATAATAAAATAATCTCTGGGACCATTGTAATCAAATTGTGGTTCATATTGTTTTGGATTTGAGAGCAGTGCATAGTCCTGTTTTCCGCTAAGCATTATCTGGGGCAGTTCTTTAGTCGTAAGCTGGCTGAAACGATTCTCTAGAGGCAGCCAGACTGCAAGCTGCGACATGTACTCAAAACTACCTTCTTTATTTTGCTGCGGATTAATCCATTTATCATTTGCATTCCAAATTTCAACATTTTTTCTCTTATGGTTTTCGATTATTTCTATATCCTTTTTTATTGCAAAGAATATTCTCTCTGAATCGCTTGAAATCAGAATCTTTCTAAAATTATCTGCAGTAACACTAGTGTGTTCAGGAAACGATGAAAAAGCTGAAGGATTAAATTTTTTAAGAGCGCGGTTGTGCAGATTATAATAATAAAGTACATGAGGTGATCTATCGTCAGGTACAGTTATAAAAGTAAATGCATTATCGTCTTTCTGCCATGATGATTGAAAAGAAATGCTTTGATCTATTTCTAAAATTACATGATCCAGAGTAAGCTTCTTTAAATTTAAAAGCTTCAGATAACTGTGTTTTTGAAACGAAACACAATAAAGAAGATACTGTCCTTTTGGACTTAGTGCAAATTGGGTTATGTCTTCAATTTGACTAATTACTTGCCCTGAAAAAGATTTGATTAATAATATATTTTTTCCTTCAGCAGATTTCTGCAGAATTATTAATCTATTGCAGGTACGGCTGACTACATACTCAACTGCATCCTTTGTAATGTTGATATTTCCATTTCGAAGATTAAGCAGTTTAAGACTTCCTTCACTCGCACAGACAAAATATTTCTTGTTCAAAAAGGTGGTTTTATATCCTTTAGTAAAACTGTATGTTTTGCTATTCAAAACACTGCGTATGAATAATGTGTCTATATCCTGTTCATAATTTAATGAATAACTAATCCAATTACCGTCCTCGGAGGATTTTTGCAAATCCATTGTGCTCCACAGATGATAATCTTCGGATTTTAATTGTTTTTTCTGCCATTGCTGTCCCCATAGGGGACAGCCTACTAATGGCAAAATAAAAAATGAAAGCAAAAATCTGCCTCGGGATATAAAATGGTTGGAAATTGGCATTTTATTTTATTTTATTTAGTTTGATCGATTTATTATTAGTATCCCGGATTTTGATTTCCCAAATTAGGATTCGTGCTAAATTCTGTCTGTGGTATTGGAAATAATCTGTCATCAGTATTCCAGCCTTGTTTTAAGCTATTTAAGGTACTATCAAGTTTTCCGAGGCGTTTTAAATCCATAAAACGATGTCCGTATTCCGTAAATAGCTCCCAGCGTCTTTCTTCAAGTACTGCATTTATAATTTCGTCTTTAGATAGAGCGGGAGTATCAGATAGGCCGGCGCGTCTGCGGATCAGATTTAAGTCCTCTTTCGCACCTATTAAATCTCCTTGAAAAGCTCTTGCCTCAGATCGGATGAGATATTGTTCAGCCAGACGCAGTAGAACAGCATATTCTTTTGAAGTGGAAGTGGCATTGTTTTCTTTGTATTTATATGTATGATACGATGTACCAGCAGAACTTGAGACAGCTTTAACCCATTTTGTTTTTCTAAGATCTCCAGTTGGAAACTTATTCATTAGGTCATTATTCAAAGAAACAAGCGGAGGCGGAGCACTAGAAAAAGTAAAAAAAGAAGCCTGCAGTGTATTTAGTCCAGCTGCCCCTGATTGCAGCTGCCAGATAGTTTCCTTTGAGGATATTAAAAATACATTTTCTATACTTTCAAGATTGTATGTTCCTGACTGGTTTAAAACTGCTGAAGCCATATTAGAAGCTTCGGGATACATGTTTCGGAAAAGATAAATTCGTGCAAGAAGTGCTTCTGCAGCAGTTTTATTAGGACGGACCTTCTGTGGGACGATCTGATTTACAGGCAGAAGACTTACCGCATTTTCCAGATCGGAGGTAATTTTTTGGTATACATGCTCTACAGGCGTTCTAGACATCGTACTGTTTGTTTTGTAATCTGTAGTAATGATGTAGGGGATATCTCCGAATAGATTGACCAGATAAAAATGAAGCAGAGCACGAACGAAATATGATTCTCCTTTGAGCTGTTTTTTCTGAATATCTGTTAGAACTTTGCTTTTCTCACAACCTTCTAGGACAGCATTTGCAGAATATATCTGGTTGTATGTACCGTTCCATTGCGAAGCAATTGTTGTATTAGAAGGCAGAAGACTGTTGTTATAAAAAGGCAGACTGCTGTTGCTGGGGTTTTGGGTACTGGTAATCTCGTCGGCATAACAGCCTGCAGTATTTGAAATTCCGAAAGCAGAACCTGTCAAGATACCCTTGTCCCTAATGTTAGCATAGATATCTGTAAGTGCGGCGGTTGCCGTACTGTAATCTTCAAATACAGCACTGCTTGGTAATTGTGATTGAGGCTGTTCTACCTCAACAAAAGATTCACAGGAAAATGCAATACAGCTTGCAAAGAACAACAGCAGGGATTTATATGTATTAAATAATGTTTTCATAATCTGTTTTTTAAAAAGTTAGTTGTACTCCAGCAGAAATAACTCTCAAGGGAGGAAGAAAACCATATGAGGTAAACTCGGGGTCACCATCTGGATATTTAGTTAAAGTCAGCAGGTTCTGTCCCTGCAGCAGTAATCTTATTCGGCTCTCTTTTAAATTGACCGGAAGATCATACATGAGCGAAACATTTTTAAGACGTATAAAAGAAGCGTCAGTAATGGAACCATTACTGTCTGTGTACAGATAATCTGCTGTTAAAGCATCATTATTATAACCTGTTGTGTAAATTTGGTATGGAAAAGAATCACCCGGATTCATCCATGCATTACTTATTCGCTGCTGCTGATTGCTCATCATACCTGCAGGTCCCATTGGATAGGTTCTGTTGTTCTGTTTCACAAACTGAAATAAAAAGTCAAGGGTTAGGCGTTTATAAACCAATTGATTTTGCAAACCGCCATAATACTTCGGGTTAAGATCCGCTGTGTTTTGACGGTCTTCGGGATATGATATAATTCCGTCGTTATTAAGATCTTGAAAGTTGTAGACGCCAGTTTGAGGATTAACTCCATTGAGCTGGTAAAGCATTGCAATGTTAAGCGGTTTTCCTATTCTGTACATCTGGCTGTAGGAAGAACTCTCAAGTCCGGGAAAACTGATTAATCTATTTTTGGAAGCGGTAAAATTTAAATTCGTAGTCCAGCTAAAATTTTTTGATTTTATATTGTCTGTCCGCAAAGTAAATTCAAATCCAGAATTTTCAACTGTTGCATCTAAATTCGCCTGCAGTACAGTAAATCCGGTTACACCCGAAATTGGTATACCAACAAGCTGATTTGAAGAGCGGTTTCGATACCATGCAGAGGTAACAAAAATTCGATCCTGAATAAACCCAAGTTCAAGAGCGGCTTCAAGTTTTTTATTGGTTTCCCAGCCAAAATCTTCATTAAAAAGACGTGAAGGCTTTAGACCAATAACACCATTGTATAAAACACCGGAGGTAGTGTAGGTATCTAAGAACTGATAATCTCCAATCTGGTCGTTACCCGTTGTTCCGTAACTGGCACGCAGTTTTCCAAAGCTCAGCCATGAAGCATCTTTTAAAAAATTTTCTTTGGAAAAAAGCCATGCAGCGCCTACAGCACCAAAATTTGCAAATTGGCGACCCGGACCAAAACGGCTTGAACCATCCCTTCGAGCAGTTAAATTGATAATATATTTTTGCTCCCAGTTGTAATTAAAACGGGCAAAAACTGCCTGATATTTATAGAGCGTTTCGTCATTTAAGAGCATGCGAACCGTTTTGGCGGCAGCCAGATTATAAATAAGGCTATTTGAGCTAAATCCAGTTGCCGACTGCTGTAGTCTATTGGTTGTCTGACTTTGAAATGTCGAGCCTAGCAGGATTTCCATTTTCCCTATAGAGGTGTTATCACCCCAGCTTATCTGTGGTTCAATAATCCATGAACTGCGATCAGTATTATTTACAAATATTGATGAATTGGCACTAGTTGGATTAAAAGCAGGGTTTAATGTAGTAGATGGCACAACGCGTGTTTCCTTACTGCCTAAGTCTGTAAATCCAAAACTGCTTTTTAAAGTAAGATTTTTTAATACTTCGTAAGAGAGCAGAGCGCTAGCGGTAAGATCATTAGTTACTGACTCTAATTTAGTATTAAGATTTCGAAGCGGATTGTCAAAGGTGTTGTCTTCCCAGTTTAGATTACCTCCGGTATCATAGAGAGCAGGAGCATTAGGAGGAAGCGAACGTGCATCATAAGTAAAATCATAAGATGGCTGATTGTTATTTTGTGAATTATAAACAGCAGAAAAATTAAAGCGAAATTTCTGGTCGGCGGATTTGTGATTCATACTGATTTGTGCTCCTCCTTTTTTATACAGAAAGGTACCGGGAAAAACAGTTGATTCAGAATAATAGTTACCCCCCGCAAGGAATTGAGTGTTTTCTGAGCCTCCAGATACAGTCCCATTAACATTATTTATCATAGCAGTTCCTCCGAGGAGCTCTTTCTGCCAGTCTGTATATCGATTCTGGTCCCAAGTTCCATTAACATCATAGTCCCATGAATTATATTCAGTAATACCATCGTTAACAAAAGCCTGCTTGCGCATAGATATATATTGCTGGGTATTCATGAGTTTAAGAAACCTTGTTACCTTTCCAAATCCAGTACTAGCGGTTATATTGAATTCGGTTTTTCCCGTTCGACCTTTTTTGGTGGTTATAAGCACAACACCATTTGCTCCGCGAGAACCATAAATAGCAGTCGCATCTGCGTCTTTAAGTACCTCAATACTTTCGATAGTATCTGGATTAATGCTGCTAAGGGGACTTACAGGCGAAGGAAAAGCGGTATTTGTTATATAAGATCCCACTGCTTCTGATGAAAATGGAACACCGTCAATTATGTACAAAGGTGCATTTGCATCACTGCGAAGACTGTTTTGTCCCCTAATTTTAATGTCAAAACCGCCACCCGGAACTCCTGTTGACTGAACAACACTTACTCCAGCCATCCGTCCCTGCATGGTTGCGAGAACATTGGTGACAGGCTGGGATTCAATATCTTTAGATGTTATTCTGGCTATGCTTCCAGTGCGCTCACTTTCCTTTACAGAATAGTAACCTGCATTAACCCTTACTTCCTGTAGTGTTGTAGTATCATATTTTAGGACGACATCAATTTTAGATCGTCCATTTACTGGAATTAAAGTTTTTTTGAAACCGATAAAAGACACAACAAGAGTATCAGTTGGCGATGCAGAGATCTCGTATTGTCCGCTGTAATCTGTAACTGCTCCGGTTCCGCTTTTATTTTTGACGACAATAGTTACCCCGGGCAGAGGACCAGAACCATCGGTCACAGTCCCTTTGATTTTAGTCTGTTGCAATTTATTGGTAGTTGACCGGACTGGATTTCCGGCATAAACTGATGAGAAAGACAATGAGAGACCTATTAAAATAAGGCAATAAAGTGCTTTCCCATCCTTGTAAAATGAAAAATAATTCATAATATTGGGATTGGTTAGTTAAATATGGATTTGACTAGCTAAAAGCTCTCTATGTTAGTTTGGCGACGAGATAGAGAGCTATTTTTGTATAAAGCAAAATTGCTTAATACATCAGTATTAAAGTATCGTTTAATTCAGTGGCTATGTTAATTAAAATGTTTGACTTAAAAGCGAATGTCAAATTAAACAAAGAAGAGGTGCTATGAATTTTAAGAAGAATCGTCGCTTAATAAAGTGACGTGGAACTCGACTTATTGTTTAGAAGGATTTACTGGACTACCTGCGCACAAATAAGTGAGCCCACGCACTTTTAAGCGTAGGCATTTGCACTTATCATCTTGCGCGCTAAAAAAGTGTCCAGTTTTTCTAAGCAAGATTCAAAGCGAATGCTTCAAATATTTTTTTATGAAGTATCGCAAAAATATGTATTTCATTACAAATGTAACAAAATATTTTAAAATGCGCATTTTCGTACGCATTATTTTTTTTCTATTAGCTTTTCTTTGTTACCATGGGCGACACAAGTAAAATAATATGTAAGTATATTTATAAGAACTGGATTGAAACTTATAAGTCTCAGCGTGCCTTCGGATTAGATCATGGAATAGAAGAGAGCATCGTAAGAAAAATAAAAAATACCGCTCTAAACAATAATCAATTTAATTATAATATTCCCGTAAATACTTTAAGTAAAATTTGTGAAGCGAAAAATATTAAAATTTCGGAATTCTTTAAATTAATAGAAAAATAATCAGAGGAGATGCTTTAGCATCTTTTTTTTTTAATCGCATAATGTACTTATTTCAATGAATAATAATATTCTGTTTTTACGTAAAAAGCTTAATTTAAAACAAGAATGATTATCTATGTTTGTAACAAAATTAATTTATGAGCAAATGTGACCTTTTTAAAAACATTTCTGAAATAATTTGGGATAAAATTTGTAGAAATCATTTGAGAGACAACAGGTTGAATGAGGAAGGTATCTCAAGAATTATAGTTTTGGATGAAATTCAAAACTACATTGAAAATAATATGACATTTACGGTATTTGCCCAGAAATCGCTAGATGAAGTTAATACGGGTAGTGATTTAGAGCTATATATAGACAATGGTCAATCACAGTTCTTCAGGGTCTTATTGCAAGCAAAAATGATGGAAAGAGATTGTCGATTTATGCATCTTAATAGAGATTCTGGCAATACAGGTAGAAAACAATATGATACTTTAGATGAATTTTCTAGAAAAGTTAAATGTGATGCTTATTATTTGATGTATAATGGCTGTCCCACCTATAAAAAAATAGATTATGATTGTGCCGGCCAATATGATGAAAAACAATTTGGTTGTGCAATTATGTCTATACAAGATATTAAAAATCATTGTGAAAGTTATAAAACTGGAACTTTAGGTACAGCCAATAATCCTAAGCCGTTCGGAAGACCATGGCGTTTTCTGTCATGTTGTAATTATCAGTATGTCAATGGTAGCAAATTATATAATTTAGATGAAATCGATATGGATAATCATTTTGAGAGTTTGTTTAACCCAGGTGGATTAACCGGCTTTATAACAGTAGAACAAATAAAAAATAGGCAAACTGTAGAAGATAGCAATGAAATAATACATAAAGACGGATGGAATCCATTTGCTAGAATAATTTTGAGTAAAAGTGAAATGAGAATCGGAGCTGACGGTTTTCTGAAAGTTTAAAACTTTTAAAATAGCCTAAATTATTAATCTATAAGACATAAAAGTATATAATTGCAATCGGTTTAAAATATGATACACTATAGTAAAATACCTCCTAAGTTACTGCTTCCAAAATATAAAAACCAAGATATTAGCATATTAATTGGAGAAAATGGAAGTGGTAAAAGTTCGTTATTAAATGATATCTCGTATTTTTATTTGTCGCAAAATATGCAAGTGATTGCAATCGCGAATAGTATTTATGACAAATTTTCTTCAAGAAATAAAAAGCAAAAAGCTTTGCGCGCATCATCAGGAAAGAATTTAGCTCAAAAGACACTGATAAATACATTGAAAGAGTTAAACCAAGACGATTCAAAGCGATTAAGAAACATAGGAATAACATTGGACTATATTGGTTATGATCCAATTGTAGGTTTTGGAATAAAAGGACTAGACTTGGAATTCCGAGAGAAGATTATTGCTTCAAATCTCGCACCAGATTTAAAGGAGATTTTTTTATTTTTCTTAAATAGATTTATTGATGAAAATTTTCATAATAGTAAAATTGTTCCTGTAAATTTCTATGTAAATAATTTTGATGATTTAACTAATTCTTTTTTAATTCAGATATTTTCATTCGAAAAAGAACTCAAGTCTTTAAAACTTATAAAAGGAATAGATGTATATCTTTCTAAGAAGGGAACCTTGATTCCACTGGCAGGTGCTAGTTCAGGTGAATTATCTTTGATTACTACACTTCTGTTTATTACTGCTACAATAGATGATACCACTGTGATATTAATTGACGAACCAGAAAACAGCCTACATCCTAAATGGCAAATTGAATATATAAGGAGGCTAGATGAATTGTTTTATTTTTTTGAACCTAAAATAGTTGTTGCAACTCATTCACCATTAATTATTAATGGTGCGGAATTACATGCAAAAGATATTAACATCTTTAAAGGTACTAATGGAGAATTTATTTTAAATAAGGAAGAGAAAGTCAATGTAGAGGAAATATATCAAGAATATTTTGATATAACAGCTCCACAAAATCGATATTTATCTGAGTATCTCGTTGAAAAACTAAATTTATTAGCTTTAAAAAAAATTGGAATCGGACAATTTAGGAAGGAAGTTCTAGAGCTTATTGAAAGTTCATATGATAACGAACAAAAGAAAGCCTTACGCCAAGTCTTAGAGATGAGTGATCAAATATTAAAAGAAATATCATAAAATGCCTTTAGATTATACAGATGACGAACTAGTTGCGATTAATCAAGCGCTTTTACCAGGTGGAAAAGGTTGGGATGATGATCTAGTTGTAGGAATAAGAACTAAAATAAAGAATTATTATCTAGTTGGAGATTTTTATCAATGCTGTTATTGTGCTTCAATTTTCAATGGAGTACATAGAATTAGTATAGACGTTGAGCATATATTGCCTAAGGGTAGATTTCGTAGTATTACTTTTGATGAATTAAATGTTAATGTTGCATGCAAAAAATGTAATTTAACTTCAAAAGGTCAAAAAACTGATTTCGTTGTCGATTTAGTTGCTATGGGTACTGATTATTATCGATCTGAACATTATAAATTTATTCATCCTAATTTAGATATTTATACTGACCATTTAGTGATTGTTACCAATAGAGTTGGAAGCAAATATTTAAATAAATATGTCATTAAAACGCAAGATAAAGGTGCTTATACCTACAATTATTTTAAATTAAAGGATTTTGAGATTGATACTTTTAATAGAGCGCAAGGAATTTCTGAAAAAAGTGTTCTTTCAGAAAAGTTTTCAAATTATTTACGTCAAAGTTTATTGACTGTTTTATCAAAACTATAATAGATTACTAATATTACAAATTTTGAATTGAAAATAGTGAAGGTACTTTTGTCATAAAATATATATCAACATTCGTATCGATTAAAGAATTATTTTTTAATAACGAACTATATAATCTCCTTTCTGAGCTGCTCTATAAAAAAAGCTGTTGGCATTCCAGTCTTAGCTTTAAAAACATTTACAAAAAGCTGGGTACTGCTGAAACCAGCTTCATCAGCTAATGCTTTATTTGTAAATAGACGTGCTTGTTTGTCGGTTTGGAGAAGATCAATAATAAAATCGATTCTAAGATCATTAATGTACTCTGTAAAAGCTTTATCACGGTAGTGTCGTATAATATTCGATAAATACCTTGGATTTGAATTAAAGGCTGCTGATAGTTTTGTAAGATTCCAATCCTTTTCTATATATCTTTTTTCTTTTTCAAATTTTTCAAGTTGTTTTAAAATTGTTGATTCTGTTTCAGGACTAATATCCAAAATAGCAGGTTTTTCATTACGGGGTCTTGCTTTGTTTAGAAAGTCAGTTTTACTATTTTTCAGCATCAGTTCATCAAACTTTTTTTTGTATAACTTTCTATTTCTAATAGACCGATAAGAAAGAAAAAGAATACCAAGAAACAATATTGAAGTGAACACTACAAGAACTGAGTAATTTTGATCTTTCTTTGTAAGCTGGGCCTGTATGTTTTCTTTTTCAAAGAGTAGTTCCTGCGTTTGATATTCTTTGTTTATTTTTCCAACTAAATATTTAAAGGTATCATTTAAGATGCGGTCAGCTTTCAATAGCTGGTCAATGTAATAGAGCTGCAGTTTTGGGTTTTCACTTGATTTGTAGTAATTGATAAGAAGCTCATACATTTCTCTGATGTCAGGACGAATGTAACCTTTAGTATTAAATAGATAATCCACTTTTTTAAAATAGGGTATAGCCAAGTCAAATTTTCTTAGTTCCCAGTAACTTTTTCCAATATAAAAGTACCCTGCTGACTCATTGCCAAAGTCTTTTTTTTCTTTCAGTTCTTTTATAGTAGATTGGATGTTTTTTATAGAGGATGTATAGTTTTTCTCGAAGTATTCATTAATCCCTTCTGAATGTATAAAATAAATTTCTACTTCTTTAATCCCCAAATCTTTTGATTCTTCTAATCCCAAGGCATTAGTTTCAGAACATAATCCGTAGTTACCTTTTCTATTATAACATAGACCTAATGAATGGAGTGAATTTAAATAGGGTCTTGGTTTGTCTTTTTTAAAGTAAAATATACATTCTTTCAATAAAGAGATAGCTTCATCATAATATCCTAAATAGAGTTTTATTAAAGCAATATGGTACTTTAATTTATACTTTAAGTAATCGTCACTTGTTTTTGAAATAAAGCTATTTGCAATTATATAATTGTCTAAAGCTGAATTATGTCTCTTCAAACTATAGTACACGATACCTTTAGTTAAATAAGAAGAACCAATTAGAATGTCATTTCCAGATTTTTTAGCTGCGTATATCATGCTGTCGGCATAAACAGTTCGTAATTTTTCGGACGACGCATGCAGTAAGTTTTGATAGCCTGTTACTTCTTCTTCCCAGTTTTGTTCGCTTTTGGCTTTTCTCAAATAAGTATATAAATAAATAAAGGTTTTTGAGCTGTCTTTTGCAAACTCATCAATTCTCTCATCAAGATACTTGTAGTTCTTATTTTTTAAAGAATCGGGAATTTGAAAACCTTCTTTTTGGGCTTGTAAACATTGAGAAAATAATAAAAATAAAAGTAATTGATAGCACTTCATACATAAGGAGTTTTGGAGAATAATTAATTAACAACTACCGTAGGAGAATAATTACTATAGCGATATAATCTTACAATATCTTAACTCAAATATAATATAAAGTATTGAAGTTTAATGTGTTAAAATTCGTAAAAATGTGTATGGATTTTCGGAAAATCCATACATATTTTTCGGAAAATCCATATATAACAAGTTGCGGGAGATTTTTCAACAGAATAGATTTGTCATGAATTCAAAAGCAAAATGTTCAGTATCGTGCTGAAAAAAGTTCTGCTTATCCGGATGAAATGGACTGAGAAGAAATTCTCATTCAACCTTCAAACAAATCCTATCATGAAAAATTTATTATTTCTTACTGCAATTTTATGCCTTTTAGCATCGTGTTCTAATGATTCTGATTTCGATCAACTTTTAATCGAAAACTCTGATGAGACAGTACCAAATCTCAAAATGAATCCAGAAAATCAAAGGAATTATTTTGACTTCAAAGGAAAAGCATATTATGATGTTCTATTAGATTATCAAAGTAATAATCAATTTCCAAATTCAATAGATCAAATGTCTTTGCAAATACGCTATCTTAAATCGCATATTGAGAAGAAAAATACTCAAAAAAGCAAAATTATATTTAACGACTCAATTGTAGAATCAATAATGGCTGATCCCGATCATTGTATGATCAATATTGTACAGAATAGCCAACTAACAAGTTCTGCAAAAGGTACTCTCATTAATTTTCTTCAAGGTTTAATCAATCATAGACAATTAGATTTTACGACATGCTACAATTATATTGTTGGATACGAAGAAACTATTATTGACAGCAACTCTTTTGACGAGGATGAATCGGAAACTATACTGACAATAACTTCAATTTCCAGATATTCCCTGTATTCTGAAGCTGAACGGAAAGACAAAGACTGGGATCTTTCTGCAGGAAATAAACCTGCAAGAAAATTCTTTTCGACAAATGATGCATCGATTATTTCCATAATCGCGCTATTGCAGAACTTAATTTAGCTTTCCTCTTGATTAACATTTATAACAATTTTATGAAACCAAGAATTATTTTGTATACACTGTTGATCATTTTTAATCTTGTGAGCCTTTATTTCATCATAACGCTTTTTGGTTATGATGAAATAGTAGGTTACTTTATTAAAGGGGGCAGAAAAGTTATAGACCCTAGAAAATTAGCCTATTTATTATTTCTGACCTGTCTTTTGAACTTGTACTTTCTTTCAATAATTCTGATGGAAAACTCATTTAAAGATGAGCGGTAAATATACAACGTATTAATCTATTGAATTCCGAACTCGAACTGGTTATGCTTAAAGATTTAATTAATATTGATTTAAATGAAGTGCCACATGATGGATTGGATATTCATGTTATAAAAAAATATATAGTAAGAACAGCTATTGAAGAAACATTCACCACTAAAAATTTATCAATTCTTTTAATAAAATCAGGCAACTTTAAAATTCAGTTAATGAAGGGGATTCAAGATTTATCTCCATGGGATCTCTTAGTGATTCCTAAAAACTCCAATTTCACTCTGCTTGAAATACAAGAAAAGCTTCAATTTTATCTAATTTCTTTTTCTTCCGAATTTGCAATAAAAAACTGCCTGAAAAAAGAGCTTGTGGAGTCGTTCTATTTCTTTATTAGAAATACTTCGATAAGATTTCCTCTTGAAGAGAAAGAGTTTTTGGTTTTATCTCTTATATATAAACTCATTTATTTTGTTAATAAGGATAAAAGAAATAATGGTTTTGATTATGATCTACAGAGAATCAGTTTTAATTTATTTCTATACGAATTGAAGCTAATTTTTTCAAAATATACGTCAGATTCAGCATTAAACTTTTCAAGAAAAGAAAGTTTGATGATTCAATTTCTAACCCTATTATCAATTCACTCAAAAAAACAACATTATGTGAATTATTATGCAGGAATAATGTTTGTTACCCCAGGACACTTAAATAAAATAGTTAAACAACTAACAGGTAAAACTGCAAAAGAACTTATTGCAGAAACAATTATTATCGAGGCCAAAAACCTACTAGAGGACTCACATCTAAGCATAAGTAAAATTTCTGAGGAATTAGAATTTCACAGTATTTCAAGCTTCAGCTTTTTTTTCAAAAATCACACATCTTTAACCCCAACTGAGTATCGTTCGAATTCTATCGAGAGATTCAAGCATCGTTAGTTTTCGTTGTATTAATTTTTTAAATTAAACAATACTATGATGAACAAAATATATCCTCTAGAATGGTTTGACTCATTGATAACACAAACATTAAATATAAATAATCCGTTACTTAAAAAATTTTCTAAGCAGGACTTTATAATTATTTCAGAACATATAGAAAAAGAATCAAAGAATATACAAAACGCGCTGAAAAAGGAAATTTTTCTCCTGCGCAAAAAAAGAGAGGTTCGTCTGCAGGTGCGAAAATATCACTCGACAATTGTATATCTTCTCGATACAGTTATTGAAAACCAGAAAACAATTTTTCAGGACACTTCTGAATTGTCAATTGTCTTTAATATACTCCAGTCTAAATTGGAAGAAATTCTGTCGCTGGTCGAAAATAGATTCCTTAGTTATTTAAGCCTTGATGAAAGAGTGCCGATTACTTATTTGATGCTATCAAGAAATGAACTTGAAATGAAATTAAGTAAACTTTCAACAAAAGCTTCGGAAAGCAGCATCATTTTAAAAATTATTATTAGAAACTTATCCCAGTTTTTGAAGTCATTTTCAGGAAAAAAGATAACTTATCGTCAGCTTTTGTACCAAAAGGAGCTACTGAAGGGGATTAAAAATATTGGATGTATTAATGACGAAATTATATTTTCAGAAATTGATAAAGTCTTAATTGAGAAGAATTTTAACAGCGCAGAGTATGTTGACTATATTATTGAACAAATAAATAGTGAATTAGAAACTGAACCTTTAGCATATCGCATTACGAAATTGCTTTTCTTTCAAAAAGAATTTGACAGAATTTATTCCAACGAAAAAGTGTCATTTGACCCCAACAGGAGTAACATAAAAAATGTAGTAGAAAACTGGTTTGTGCAAGAAATTAATTATTTGAACAAAAAGCTTGAGATAGAACTTAAAGTTAATTCGGAAGACATTGCTAATATAAAGTTTTCGGGTGACTCAATAGACAATAAACTAGAATGTGATCTATCTGCAGATCAGATTGCCCTCATACTTAGAGCTGCTGATGAGTCAAGAATAGTTAAAGCGCGTTCTATGAATCATTTTTTTAAGATGATCGTTCCTTATTTATCAACTCCCTTTAAGAGAGAGCTTTCATATCAATCTGTTAGAAGCAAATCGTATAATGCTGAAGAACGTGACAAAGATATAGCTGTACAAACGTTAGAAAGGATCATAAAAAAAATAAATTCATATTAGTGAATGATTTTAAAAAGAAATAATTCTCAATGGAGAAAACAATAAATGGAGTAACAAATTTTATTATTTACGACACATTATAAAACCTTAGTATCATGACCTTAATAGCAATATTTTTTCCGTGTATTTCCTTTCTTCTTCGAGGAAAGATTCTCACCGCACTGTTGTGCTTGATTTTGCAGATTACTTTAATCGGCTGGATACCTGCAGCGATTTGGGCGGTTGTTTCACTGCAAAATTCGAGAGCGGACAGACGCAATAATAAATTAATTAAAGCTATGAGAAAGTAGCAGAAAACTTTTTTAGTTATAGAATGCCCTGTAGAAATGATAAAATTTATTATTTCTACAGGGCATTTTTTTAGCAATAACCCCTGTATTTACTAGAGGTACAAAAAGGTACAACAAAAGTTGTACTTGTACAAGCTTCTTTGTAATCGTTCCTTTGACCTGTAAATAAATCGGAAAATCTCTTATGCAGATTTATTACAAGAGTTGATGTTTAACGATAAATGAAAATGATTATGCTTTCAAATATTTCATGGAGTAACTATGCGCTTATAGTTATCGTAGTATTAGTTTTTTGGTACATTTTTATAATACTTAAATTTTATTCTGGTCCGCTCAAAGAATTGCTAAATGGTAAGCAAAAAATTAAGCTGTTTAAAAATAATTCCAAAATGGAGAACAATCTGAGTAACGATATGTTTTCAGAATTTAAAGAACCGTTCGATACTTTGGAAGATGCCAGGGAGCTTTTTGCTAAACTGGAAAAAGCAGTTGCAGAGTCTAGTCAAACCAATCTTTCGGTAACTGAATTCAAAAATTATATAAGATTTATACTTGAAGGATATCCTTATGTGAAGAAGTCCGCTCTTCGAGAAAAAATCAATTCTCTTATGGTCTCAGAATGCGAAAAGCACCCACAGCTGATTTTAACTTACCCGGAAATGGATGGGTTGTGGGACGAGACCATTTAATAAAAATTTACAGAGGAATATTCCCCCGTCCGCGCTTGTGCGGTATGGTAAAATGTGACAATGAGAAGAGCTGATGTGACGGCGGTATTCCTCTGTTATATTATAAAATATAACCTTTAAATGATGAATGATGAAAAAGTGGAGATGGAAATTAAAGAGTTTTTTAGAGAAGAAAAAAGTACTAGCTGCTTCTTTTCTAATGGGATTGTTGATAAATGGAAACGGATTTGCCCAGGACGGAGTAGCCGGAATAAATGAGGCTAATCAAAAGGTCAGAAGTTATTTTGATGCGGGTACGGAATTGATGTATGCAGTTGGCGCGATTCTCGGGTTAATAGGAGCTGTAAAAGTTTATCAGAAGTGGAACGCCGGAGATCCTGATACCGGTAAAGTAGCCGCTGCATGGTTTGGCAGCTGTGTGTTTTTAGTAGTGGTAGCTACTGTTATCAAATCTTTTTTTGGGGTATAATGTCGGTAAGTGTCTACCAAATCAACAAAGGAATCAATCAGAGTATTGAATTTAAAGGGCTCAAAGCACAGTACATCTGGTATTTGGGCGGAGGGGTTGTATCCCTTATGATTGTTTTCGCCGTGCTCTACATTATTGGTATTCCATCCATAATCTGTATTGGATTTGTTGGAATTTCAGGAACCATATTAGTAGTTAAGATCTATAAGATGAGCAATACTTACGGTGAACATGGTATGATGAAAGCATTGGCAAAGAAACAGCTCCCGAAGAATATCAAAGTAAACAGCAGGCGTGTTTTTATGATATGATAGTTATAGAACGTTAAAATATAAAATAATGTGTAATGGATAAGATGATAGAGGAAATTTTACCGATACTGGATGTTGAGCACAACTGTATTTTATCAAAACAAGGAGATGTTACCATAGTATTTAAAGCGGAGCTTCCTGAGATCTTTACAATGTCTGATCAGGAGTATGAGGCTTTTCATCAGTCATGGATTAAAGCGGTAAAGATTCTGCCGAAATTCTGTGTCTTTCATAAGCAGGATTGGTTTTTGGAAAAGGGATATAAGGCAGATTTTACAAATGATGATAACAGTTTTTTAAGCAGGAGCAGTGAAAGATTCTTTAATGAACGACCATTTCTGGATCACAGCTGTTATATTATGCTTACTAAAAAGCCGGCAGGAAGAAAGAATTCCAGTTCCTTGTTTTCGACGCTGATTAGAAATTCTCTAGTGCCTGAGGAAACTTTAAAACCGCAGTTGCTTCAGGATTTTCTGGATTCGGCAGGACAGTTCAAAAGAATTTTGGAGGATAGCGGATTTGTAAAGCTAAGCCAGCTTAAAAATGACGAACTTAAAAGTCATAGCAGAAAAAAGGGGCTTATAGAGAAATATTGCTTTTTATCAGAGAAGGAAAATGAATTTGTATTTAATGATGTTTCTTTTAAAGACGGACTGAGAATAGGGGACAAGCACTGCCAGCTTTTTACCCTTGGTGATGCGGCTGATCTGCCGGGACTCTGTGGATCAAGAATTAATTTTGACCGTTATTCTACCGATAAGACAAAGTTTAGTATCGGTTTTGCTTCAACACTCGGACAGCTTTTATCTTGTAACCACATTTACAATCAGTACATTTTTATCGAGGATTCTCAGAAGACTATCCAGAAGTTGGAAAGTAAAAGGCTCAGGCTGCAGTCGCTGTCAGCTTACAGCAGGGAAAATATGATTGCCCGTGATGCAACAAATGATTTTTTGAATGAAGCCATTGCTCAGCAGCGAATTCCTGTAAAAGCACATTTTAATGTATTGGCATGGACCGACAATGAGGAGAGTCTGAAAGAAATAAAAAATAAAGTTTCATCGGCCCTGGCCCAGATGGATGCGGCGGCCAAACAGGAAACAGTGGGAGCACCGCAGATCTACTGGGCGGGAATGCCAGGTAATTCGGCTGATTTTCCAATGAATGATACGTTTGACACTTTCACTGAACAGGCGGTTTGTTTTTTAAATATGGAAACAGGATACCGTTCTTCGCTGAGCCCAATGGGAATCAGGTTAGGCGACCGATTGACAGGGAAGCCGGTTCATGTGGATATCAGTGATGAACCTGTCAAAATGGGAATCTGCACCAACCGGAACAAATTTATTCTGGGACCCTCTGGAAGCGGCAAATCCTTTTTCACTAACCACATGGTCAGAAGTTATTATGAACAAGGGACACATGTAGTACTGGTGGATGTAGGTCACAGCTACAAAGGATTGTGTGATATGGTGAAGGGATATTATTTCACTTACGATGAGAAGAACCCTATCCGTTTTAATCCATTTTATATTTCAGAAGGAGATAGTCTTGATACCGAAAAAAAAGAAAGCATTAAAACGCTTCTGTTAGCACTTTGGAAGAAAGATGATGAGACCTTTAATAGAAGTGAATATGTAGCACTTTCCAATGCACTGCAGCTTTACTATGAAAAACTGGATAGAGAAAAAGAAATCTTCCCTTGCTTTAACAGCTTCTTTGACTTCCTAAAAGATGAGTTTGTAAAGATTCTGGAAAGTGATAAAGTAAAGGAAAAGGATTTTGACATTACCAATTTTCTTTATGTTTTGAGGCCCTATTACAAAGGAGGCGAGTTTGATTATCTGCTCAATGCGAGGGAGAATCTGGAGCTTTTGAAAGAACGTTTTATTGTCTTTGAACTTGACAACATTAAAGATCATCCAATACTTTTTCCTGTGGTCACCATTATCATCATGGAAGTCTTTATCAGCAAGATGCGAAAGCTGAAAGGAATCAGAAAAATGATCTTAATTGAAGAAGCTTGGAAAGCCATTGCAAAAGAAGGAATGGCAGAATATATCAAGTACTTATTTAAGACAGTGCGGAAGTTCTTTGGAGAGGCAATTGTGGTTACTCAGGAAGTGGAAGATATCATTTCATCCCCTGTCGTAAAACAGGCAATTATCAATAATAGTGACTGTAAAATCCTTCTGGACCAGAGCAAGTATCAGAACAAGTTTGACCAGATACAGGAACTACTCGGGCTTACAGAAAAAGAAAAGGCACTGGTGCTTTCGGTGAATAAAGCCAATGATCCTTCAAAGAAATACAAAGAGATATTTATATCGCTGGGAGGCATGTCTTCAAAGGTATATCGGACAGAAGTTTCACTTGAAGAGTATCTGGTCTATACGACTGAAGAAAGTGAGAAAGTAAAATTAAACCAGTATGCTTCAAAGTTCGGAGGCGATATCAGAAAAGGCATTGCAGCACTGGCCAATGAGATTAGAAACGGCAACTAAATTTTAGAGAAATGAAAGCAAAAATCATTACCTGCATAATCTGTCTGCTGCTGATAAGCACTCCGGCAAGACCTGCTGAAAAAACAGCTGTGCTGCCGATATTGGAAATTGTAAAAGCAGTAACTAAAAAAGTGATAAAAGCAATTGACCTTAGGATTCAGAAACTGCAGAACAAGACCATCTGGCTTCAGAATGCACAGAAGCAAGTTGAGAATGTGCTATCCAAATTAAAACTTGATGAGATATCCGACTGGACTAACAAACAGAAAGAGCTCTACAAGGGATATTATGAAGAACTCGCCAAAGTTAAATCTGTGATTACCTATTACCAGAGGATTAAGGAAATCACCAAAAAACAGACCAGACTGGTGCAGGAATACGAAAGGGCATGGAATCTTTTAAAGCAGGATACCCATTTTAAAGAAAGTGAAATCCATTATATGGAAAGAGTCTATAACGGTATTTTGGAAGAAAGTGTGAAAAATATTGATCAGATTTTTTTAATACTGGACTCTTTTACTACACAGATGAGTGATCTTAAAAGGCTTGAAATCATTAACAAAGCTGCCGATGAGATCGACTCCAATTATAATGACCTGACCCTTTTTAATCAGCAGAATATCATGCTGAGCCTTCAAAGGGCCAAAACAGAGGCTGATGTAAATCAGGTGAAACAATTTTACGGAATTCCATAATTAAGTGAAATAGTATGAAAAAAATAATTTTGTTATTAACGGCCTTGCTGATTATTGCACATGGAATGCAGGCACAGGCAAAGCAGAGAAAGGAATTGCTGCTTCAGATTGCTGCACTTCAGGTTTATATAGATTACGCAAAAAAAGGATATTCTGCTGTTTCCAAAGGTCTGAATTTTATTGGGGATGTTAAGAAAGGGGAAGTGAACCTGCACGGGGATTATTTTGCATCACTTCTGAAAATTAATCCAAAAGTCAAAAGCTATTACAAAATAGCTGAAATTATTTCTATCCAGTCTAAAATTATGAAAATATGCAGCAAGACCACCAGTACTATTAGGGGGGGCGATCTATTTCATGGAAATGAACTCGATTATATAGAGAGATCCTTTAAACGGCTTCTTTCAAACTGCGGCGAAACTTTAGACCAGCTTATAGTCCTTACAACTGATTCAAAACTTGAACTCACCGATGACCAGCGCATAGAGCGTATAGATGAACTTCATAAGACGATGCTGGATGATTATAATTTCTGTGTTTCATTCAGTAAAGAGGCTGAGATTTTATTTTTATCAAAAACAAAAATAAAAAAAGATGCAGCCACAGTGCGTAAAATGTATGACCTATAAAATATAGAATCATGAAAAAAATATTCATTTCAGTAGTTATCGCAGTGACATTGTTTCTACCGTACAAGGCAGGAGCGCAATCAGCGGAGATCCAGCAGCTTATCTTGAATATCGAAAAACTTTCCCAGTTCAAAAAGATTTTAAGTGATATGAAAAAAGGATATGAGCTGCTATCCGCAGGATACAAGACAGTAGAAGATATGTCAGAGGGAAATTTCAACCTTCATAAAACTTTTTTAGATGCCCTGATGCAGGTCAGCCCTGCAGTCAAGAATTATAAAAGGGTAGGGGATATCGTAAATCTGCAAGTTCTTTTAGTGAAGGAAAGTAAAAAAGGATTGGAGCGATTTATAAAAAGCGGCAGTTTCAGCCAGAAAGAACTCGGTTATTTTGAAAAAGTGTATGGAAATCTGCTAAATCAGAGCCTGAGAAATCTGGATGAACTGACCATAGTTATAACAGCGGACAAGCTTAGGATGTCAGATGACGAAAGACTTACTGCGGTGGATAATGTTTATCAGGAAATGCAGGATAAGTTATCCTTCCTTAGAAATTTTAATGCCTCATCAAATTTACTGCTGCTGCAACGAATCAGAGAATCAAAGGATGTTTATGCTGCTAAAGAACTTCATGAACTAAAAAACTAAAATAATGAATGTTTTAAGAACCTTTAAAAATCTGTTTTTGATAATTGGTATATGGTGTATACCATGCGCTGTTAAGGCGCAGGGACTGGGAGATGATATGCAGAGCCTGCACTCGGTATTAGACCAGCTATATGATGAGATGATGCCCTTATGCAGTAATTTAATTGCTGTAGGGCAGGGGATTGCAGGATTTGGAACTATCTGGTATATCGCATCGCGTGTGTGGCGTCATATTGCAAATGCGGAACCAATAGATTTTTATCCTCTTTTCAGGCCTTTTGTAATCGGATTCTGCATTATGATTTTCCCGTCAGTCCTCTCCCTTATTAATGGTGTAATGAAACCTACTGTAACTGCTACCGCTGCAATGGTCTCGGGTTCGAATAATGCTGTTGCAGTCCTTTTAAAAGAAAAGGAAAAAGCAATTAAGGAAACCGATCCGTGGAAAATGTATGTTGGTGCTACAGGTACCGGCGACAGGGACAAGTGGTACAAATATACACACGATGAAGATCCATCTGATGAGAGCATGCTGGCCGGAATTGGCAACGATGTAAAATTTGCGATGGAAAAAGCATCTTACAACTTTAGAAATTCTGTCAAGGAATGGATGAGCGAGGTACTTAGGGTACTTTTTGAAGCGGCAGCACTCTGCATCGATACGCTCAGAACATTTCAATTGGTTGTATTGTCGATTTTGGGACCTCTTGTGTTTGGAATAGCAGTTTTTGACGGCTTTCAGCATACCCTTACAGTATGGCTGGCACGATATATTAATATTTATCTCTGGCTTCCTGTCGCCAATATTTTCGGCAGTATCATTGGAAAGATTCAGGAGCTCATGCTAAAGCTTGATCTCTCTCAAGTTCAGTCCACAGGAGATACTTTTTTCAGCCGGACCGATATGGCTTACCTCATATTTATGATCATCGGCATTATAGGATACTTTACGGTTCCCTCAGTAGCTAATTATATTGTACATGCGGCAGGAGGTGGCGCTTTAGGGCAAAAAGTTACAAGTTTATTCGGAAGTTCATCAAGCACGATGGTAACCAGAACAACGCAGGGAGCTGGAATGGTTCTCGATGCAATGGGTGATGCTGATACCAGAATGACCAGAAGTATGTCATCTTCGGCTGGAAGCAGTCCTTATTTTGTGGAGAAAGGAAATTATATGAGCGACAAGCTTAAAGGAAATTCATAATAAACTTAAAAGAACCGCTCATGTTTACTAAAATGAAAAATATAGATACAGCATTCCGATATGTTAGAGGATTTACAATGCTGGTAATTGTGGTGTGCATCATTGTTTGCTGTTACACACTGTATAAGAGCTTTGAATCTGTTGCAATGATGCAGGACAAAGTATATATTCTGGCCAACGGAAAAGCCCTTGAAGCGTATTCTTCGGATAGAAAAGATAATGTGCCAGTGGAAGCGAGGGATCATGTCAAAACATTTCATATGTTTTTCTTCACGCTTGATCCTGATGATAAAGTAATTAAAACAAATATTACAAAAGCGCTTTACCTGGCTGATGACAGTGCAAAAAGGATTTATGACGATTTGAAAGAAAATGGATTCTATTCCGGAATTATTTCGGGGAATATCAGCCAGACCATTTACATTGACAGCATTGCAATAGAAGTAAAGGAATATCCTTACCGTTTTAAATGTTATGCAAAGCAAAATATTATCAGGACAACTAGTATTTTGAAAAGAAACCTTATCACCCAAGGAATTCTGCGTAATGTATCGAGAAGTGATAATAATCCACACGGTTTTTTAATCGAACGGTGGGAAACCATTGAAAACAAAGACATCGGTGTTGAAAATAGAAAATGATAAATGATGAAAACGCTCTTTAAAAAACGAGATGAGCCTTACATCTATCCCAACTATTATATCCAAATGCAGAGATGGTGGGTTATACGAATGACCACTTTTACAGCTGGTTTGTCAAAGACAAAATTGATCATTATTCTTATCCTGTTTGTGTTTCTAACAGTTAGTTATCTGACTTATAATATCTGCAAGGCATTTTCAGGAGATAATTCCTCAATTAAAAATACATCTGTAATTTCTAAGGTAAAACCAATTAATGAAACAAATAATTGAACTATGGAAACAAAAAAAATATCAGTCAAAGAATCAAAAAAGCGAAAAATGCTTCTTATTCTGCCTTTAATAACAATTCCTTTTATCACTATTCTATTTTATATTTTGGGTGGAGGAAGAGTAGAAGGAGAAACTGCTCAAAATAATCAAAAAAAAGGTTTCAATTTTAATCTCCCAATACCAAAATTTAAAGAAGATTCCACCCTTGATAAAATGAGTTATTATGATCAGGCTGCATCGGACTCATTAAAACTACTAGAACAGATAAAAAAAGATCCCAATTACTTAAATGGCGATAAGGCTGCGGAGTTTGACCAGAAATTTACTCAGGAATATTTTGAAAGAAAGATTTTTCCAAACGGAAGGTCGGCGTTAAATTCAGACCCACTTCAGCATGGAAATGAAAAGAAAGTCTATGAAAAAATAAAAATGCTCCAAGAGGTAATAAATCAACGTACTAGCGCTGATAAGTTTGGTCAGGATATGAGCGAATTTGAAAATTATGGCTCATCAAATGAAACTTCCAAAGAAATAAAAAACCTGGAGCAAATGATGTCTTCAATGGGAACTGCTCAGGAGCCTGACCCAGAACTTCAACAACTTGGAGGTATGCTTGAGAATATATTGGATATCCAATATCCAAGCCGCGTAGAGGAAAGATTAAAACAGTCTTCTGACAATAGAAAAGGGAAAATTTATAGTGTTAACAGAAAAAAAGAAATCAATATTACAACGTCCCTGGAGCAGAACATAGGTACTGTAACCAATTTAAAAGGGAATTCATTCTATGGAGTAGATGAAACGTTAGAATCTGAAAGCCAGCCCAATTCAATTGAAGCAGTAATTCACGAAACACAGACCATTGTAAATGGATCTATTGTTAAGTTGCGGCTCCGTACCGATGTTATACTTCAGAGCACATTAATTCCTAAAAATACATTTCTATATGGAACGGCATCTTTGAAAGGTGAAAGGCTTGAGGTGAAAATCAATAACATCCAATATAGAAACTCCATTTTTCCGGTTGAACTAACGGCGTATGATATTGACGGCATAGATGGTATTTATATTCCGGGCGCGATAAACAGAGATGTTGCGAAAGCTTCTGCCGATCGTTCCATCCAAACATTGGGATTGACAGGAGTTACGAATTCCTGGGGCGCTCAGGCTGCAGGCATGGGCATTGAAGCGGCAAAAAGTCTTATGAGTAAAAAGGTTAAGCTGATAAAAGTTGTTGTAAAGGCAGGTTATCAGGTACTGCTTTATGATGAGAAACAAAAGAATTTGAAATAACTAAAAAATATAAAATGAAAAATAGAAATTGGATTTACCTGCTGTGTTTTTTGATTACGGCGGTATCGGGATTTGCACAGTCAGTTGGTAGAAAAACGAACTATAATGCGGATAATCTTAAGAATCTTCAAATTGCTTATTCAAAAACGACTAGCATCGTTTTTCCCTACCCTATTAAGAGCATGGACAAAGGAAGTGCAGATGTCCTAATGCAGAAAGCTAAAGGTGTTGAAAATATTCTATTGCTTAAGGCAGGAAAACAGAATTTCGCACAGACTAATCTTACTGTAGTTACAGCTGATAACAGACTTTATGTATTTGTACTAAACTTTGATGAAGAGTGTCCTGATTTAAATATAAGTGCTGATAATCTGGCGGTAGTTAATGATGATATACTCTTTTCAATGGAAAACGAGAACCAAAGGAAAATTGAACAGTTTGCTGGGCTAGCATTGTCTAAGAAGAAAAAGATAAGTGGAATTCAGCGATCAAAATTTGAGATGAAGATGACTGTCAATGCTATTTTTATTCATGACGATATAATGTACTTCAGGCTCATACTAGAAAATACTTCAAAAATTGGTTATGAGATTGATCAGCTTCGCTTTTTTATTCGTGATCAGAAAAAATCAAAACGTACAGCATCGCAGGAAATTGAAATAATTCCTCTTTATGCTACAAATAATACAAATGTTATTGCTGACAAATCAGAAATGACCACTGTTTATGCTTTATCAAAGTTTACAATTCCGGAGAAAAAATACCTTACTATCCAGCTGATTGAAAAGAACGGCGGCAGGCAGCTCGAAGTTAATATTAGCAATAACATGATTTATAAAATAATTCCACTGTAGGCACTAGAAAATGGTGACTTTAAATTCCATAATTCTATCATGACAATAAATATAAATGATGTTGAAATTCTGCTGAGTTTGGCTGAGGAATTTGCAGAAGCGGGCTATGCCTATAGTGCCTTTGAAATGGATCGAATTTGTGATGCTGATAATATCGAGTTTTTTAGAAACACTTGGGACGCACAAGAATACTGTTTTATTATGACTAATGATGCAGACTATTTTAAGAGTATAACTACAGAGTCACTTATAAATGATTTAAGGGTTGTTCTGCAGAGCGGAATCGATATTTCGCAGAATGAGGCATTTGATCTTACCGGATTTGCCAATCGGGAAAGGGAAAGAAAAGAATTGTTAGAAAATAACTTAAATATAAATATTATGAATCAGAAAAATTTAGAATACCTGAAAGACCAGTTGAAATATACTGGATTTGGAGAGACGTTCGATCAAGACCTGAAAGAAAAGATGATGCAGGGTGAGAAAGAATTTAAGATTATGAGAGAAGGAGTATACGGTTCAGATTCTATGAATACGGTGCTGAATTTTAAAAAGTCAGATCAGAGTGATATGTATTTTTTTAATTCGTACCATGTAAATCTTAAAAAAGAAAATTCAAAAGAATCTTTAGAACAAACCTTTTATATTAACGGCAGCGGTGGTAATATTACGCTCAAAGAGGCTTACAACTTAATGGAAGGCCGTTCTGTAAATAAAGATCTAAAAAATAAGGACGGAGAACTTTATAATTGTTGGATTCAAATAGATTTTAAAAATAGTGATGACGGCGGTAACTTCAAACTTAATCACTATCATCAAAATTACGGCTACGACTTAGAAGCCAGTGTTGCTAAGCATTCAATCAAGGAATTGGAAACCGCTAAGTATAAAGAGGATTTGCTGAATTCCCTTAAGAAAGGAAATCTTCAGTCAGTCACCTTTGTAGTCGGCGGTGTTGAAAGCAAGATGTATATCGAAGCAAATCCACAATTTAAGACTGTAAAAGTTTTTGATGAAAACATGCAGAGAATAAATCACCGTGAAAGTAAAGACGAGAAGAAATCAATACTTGAAAATCAATCTGTTTCAAAAGAACAAAAAAAAAATCTTGATACTGATTCAGACTCGTCGGAATCTGATAATAAAAAGAACAGTAAAAAAAGTAAATCTCATTCAATATAATAGTTATGGAAAGTTTAAAGCCATTGTATAATTTCTTTACTGCGATCGAAAATGATTTTCGTGTCAGTCCAACGCATATAGCAATTTTTGCGGCTTTATTACAATTCAGAAACAGTAATGGTTTTACAAATCCAATTGAAGTATACAGATATGAAATCACTCCAGTTGCTAAAGTATTATCAGCTTATACATATCATAAATGTATTCGAGAATTGAGTGAGTATGGTTATTTGAAATATGAGCCGTCATCAAAAAAGACTTTTAGAAGTAAAATTTACTTTTATGATTAAACTAAAATGAATCAAAAGCCCAATAAGGGCTTTTTTTATTAAATGAAATGAAATGGATAATGAAGATGAAATTAATAGAGGAAAAATTACTCCAGAGAAAGCAATGCAAATGTTAAACTCTGAGGGTATGAATGTTACGATTGAGGAAGCAACTGAAATTTTATTATTTTTACGAAAAATCGCGCATGCGGTTGTATCTAAATTTTTAGAATCATGAGTATTATTGCAGATTTATACATACGCGTAAGCACAGATGAGCAGGCTGAGAAAGGTTATTCCCAAAGAAATCAAGAGGAAGTCCTTCGTAAATATTGCTCGATAAATTATATCGAGGTTCGAAATGTTATTTATGAGGATCATTCTGCTAAGACTTTTAATAGACCACAGTGGAATAAGATTTTAATTAAATTAAAAAAGGAAAAAAATAAGACGGATCTTATCTTGTTTACAAAATGGGATCGTTTCAGCAGAAACGCTGGTGACGCATATCAAATGATAAGCACTTTAAGAAAGTTAGGAGTGGAACCTCAGGCAATTGAACAGCCTCTTGACTTGTCAGTTCCAGAAAACAAAATGATGCTTGCTTTTTATCTTGCAGTTCCTGAAGTTGAAAACGATAGAAGGGCGCTTAATACCTTTCATGGAATGAGAAGAGCAAAGAAAGAAGGAAGATATATGGGTACTGCACCATTTGGATATGCCAATAAGTCAAAAGAAGATGGCACAAAATATATTGCATTGGTTGAACCCGAAGCTTCTGTTATGCGTTGGATATTTGAGGAGATTGCTAAGGGGATCTTCAATACTGAACAAATATATCATATGGCTAAGAGGAGAGGATTTAAAAGAACTAAAGCTAATATGTGGGGCTTGATACGAAATCCAATATACTACGGTAAAATTTTTGTTCCGAAATATAAGGACGAAGAAAGCATGTTGGTTAAGGGACTCCATGAACCGCTTATTTCTGAGGGATTATTTTATAATGTTCAGGATGTTTTAGATGGCAGAACACGTATTTACAGGCCTAAAATTAAGACCGTTGTAGATTTTCCTCTAAGAGGGTTTTTTATCTGTCCAAAGTGCCAGAAAAAACTACAGGGAAGTAAATGCAAAGGGCGACACAAGCACTATCACTATTATCATTGTGAGGCTATCTGTAAATTCAGAATAAACTCTGAAACAGCAAATAATATGTTTGTTGAAAACCTTAAAAAGTATCAGACATTCCCTGAAATTAGAAAACTTTATAGTTCAATTTTGTACGAAACCCATCGGGAACTAGCTGATAATGCAGGTGAGCAGAAAAGAAGGCTTTTAGAACAAATTAAGGACTATGAATTACGATTAAGCAATGCGAGAGATTTATTGCTAACATCAAAAATTGACCCAGATGATTACAAGCTTATAAAAGAGGACTACGGTTTACGAATTACAAACCTTGAGAGAGAATTATCATCAGTAACAAAAGATAAACATAGTATCGAAGAGCTTTTAAATAAAGGAATTGACAATTTAATTAAGATGAACCAAGCATATGTAGACATGGATTTGTCAGAGGCTCGCAGCCTAATTGGTTTAGTTTATCCCGAAAATTTTACAATTCAAGAAAATAAAATACAAACCGCTAGAGTCAACTCAATTGTGGAGTCTATCTATTTGATTAATAAGGATTTGGAAGATAAAAAAAACGGGACAAAAGATGATTTTTATCTTTTGTCCCGTAGAGTGACCTCGACTGGATTCAAACCAGTAACCTCTTGAGCCGTAATCAAGTGCGCTATTCAGTTGCGCCACGAGGCCTTTTTGTTATCAATTAGCTAATATTTCGTAGCTTTGTTGATTGCTTATTGCGGGTGCAAAGATAGGTATAAATGCGAGATATGCAAGCATAAAATAACATAAAAATAAAAAAAAATGAAGATTGAAAATTATATACGTGATATTCAGGACTTTCCTAAAGAAGGAATTTTGTTTAAAGATATTACACCGCTCTTAAATGATCCTATTGCAAGAACAGAATGTCTCAGAATTTTATTAGAATCTTTAAAAGGGCAAAAAATAGATAAAGTAGTAGGAGCAGAGAGTCGTGGTTTTTTCTTCGGAATGTTATTGGCACAGGAATTAAATGCCGGATTTATTCCCGTAAGGAAACCTAAGAAATTGCCTTATGAAATTATTTCTGCTTCGTATGAGTTAGAATACGGCTTTGATAGCTTAGAGATGCATACAGATGCCATAAAGAAAGGCGATCGCATTTTGATTCACGATGATGTTTTGGCTACAGGTGGAACTGCAAAAGCGGTTTGTGAATTGGTAGAAAAGTTAGGAGGCGAAATTGTACAGTGTAATTTTTTGATGGAATTATCTTTTCTGAATGGCAGAGAAAAAATAAAGAATAATCCTATATTTGCTGCTATAACCTATTAAGGAATTACAAAATGAAGTTATTTTATTCTTTTGCACTTATTGCTGTATTAGCATCTTGTACAGATAAAAACAAAACCGATGCTGCTAAAGCCAATATTTCGAAAAAAGAAAAAATAAATACAACCCCCGAAGTTCCATATTTTAATCATTATAAAAGTGATTTACGCCCAAATGAAAAATTAAAACTCGATAAAATATATTCGGATACGGCCGAGTTTGTTGAATTTAATGACGGTGGTGACTACTCCTATGTTGTGATTAAGAAAGATAACAAAACAATTGCCTTGACAACTAATGAAGCACTTGCTTCTGATTATACTAGAGGAGATATTTTTAATGTAAAATGGAAAATGGACAGCGTTTTTATTGCCGGAGATGGAGAAAGACTAGATTTTACAGAATGGTTTGTAAGTGCTGAAAAAGTAAAGGACGGATCAGTAACTTTGTTTAGAAAAAAACACAAAAAACCTATCAGATATTATTGGAGTGGGGACGAGGAATACAGTACAGCTTATAAAGATTATCTATATACTTTAGTAGAATACTATTTGGCAAATTCAAAAATAGAATTGGTAAAATCTAATATCGAACGTCCTGATGCAAATTTGATTTATTCGATAGAAGACGGCGAAAAAAATGGACGCAGTTATACCATTTTAGGAATTTCTAATGAATTTGAACATCGTACCAGTATTATTCAATGGCTTTATTTAGATAACGAAAACAGAAAGTTATATGAATATGATTTGGGAAATGACAAATTAATAGAGTTTGATTAAAATTTCTGACAGATCTAAACCAGAACGATTTTATTTTTTATAGCATACAAAACCAAGCCAATGCGGGTTTTTATTTCAAGTTTGTCAAATAATGATTCGCGGTAACCGTCAATTGTTTTAGGGCTTAAGCACATTTCTGAAGCGATTTCCTTATAGGTTTTTTCGGTGCAGGCATGTTTGATGAAAACAATTTCTTTTTCCTTTAAATTGATTTTTTTCGAATCATCATTGGCTTTTTTGACCAGCATTCCTGAAACATGCTCAGTAAAATAGAATCCTTTTTCGATTACAGACACCATGGCTTCTTTAAAAATCTCAGGTGAAGTATCTTTTAGTAAATAACCTTTGGCACCGTTGGTAATCATTTTGATGATAATTTCTTCATCGTCATTGACAGAAAGTGCTATCACTTTTAAATCAGGTCTGTTTTCTTTGATCCACTTCATCGTGCTTAAGCCGTCTAACACCGGCATGTTGACATCTAGTAAAATTAAATCGACGTCAGTATCTTCATGATCCTGCAGATACGAAAGAAATACTTTGCCATTTTCAAATCTGTTGATCACCTCAAAATCTTTAAAACTATTGATTAAAAGTTCCAAAGACTGCGAAAAAAGCTGATGATCATCTACAATAATGATTTTGTTTTTAGTGTTAAGTTTCATTGGTTTTAGTTAAGGGGTATTGTAAAGTTACGGTTGTTCCTGATGAATCTGAGTGCATATTTAAGATAGCTCCAATTAATTTAGCTCTTAATTTCATGTTGCTTAAACCTAATCCGGAATTTATCTGATCTACATCATAACCAATTCCAAAATCTTTAATTTCCAAACGAAAAATAGTGTTTGAGGTCTTAATATTAACTTCAAATAAATCACTGTGCGAATGTTTAAGACTGTTGTGCAGCGCTTCCTGAAAAATTCGGTAAATAAACAAATCATGTTCCTGGCTAATCTTTGGTATTTCTCCGGTAAAATTATAATGATACTGAATATTCTTTAGTTTTTTTATGCGCTCTAAATCTTGTTGTATGGCTTCTATAAAATTGCTTTGGAGTAGATTGTCCTTATTGATAATTCGGGATAAAATCCTGATTTCATCTAATGATTTTGCTAAAATTCCTTTAAGATCATTAAGTTCATTAGCCTGAACGGGATGGCCGCTATCAAGATACATGTTGAGCTGCATAATACCAACAGAAACAATTTGTCCGATATTGTCATGCAGTTCCTTACTGATTTCAGAAAGCGTCTGATCTTTAATCTCAATTCTCGTCTTGATTAACTCGGATTGAAAATACAGTTCTGATTCCATTTTCTCTACCAGATAACTGTTTTTTTTCTTTAAAAAATAAAAGAAAATGACCAGCAAAATGACCAGTAAAGTTAAGAAAACAATACCTAAGGAAATGACTAATAATTGTATTTCTTTTCGCTCCATAAGAATCCGATAATATAGCAACTGTGTGCCAGAACATTCAAAATAAATACGACCAGGCTAAAAATAGACTCATCATGTTTGATTAAAAACCAGTTTAACGCCAGCATAAAAGGCAAAAAAGGCACATGAAAAACCAAAATTCCTAAAATGTACCAGAAATAAACTGATCTCTTAAAATTTAAAATTTTGTCTGAATTAAAAATTTCAATCAAATACAGACAGGCTAATATCATGATGAGTATAACTCCAATAGCAAAACTATAAGTGAATGAATGGTTTACATCTTCTTTAAAATATAAAATATTCAGAAAAAAGGATACTATAAACAATATTAAAAAGAGTATAGCTGTTATTCTGTAAATTGTTTTTGATAATAAACTCCTCAAAAGCATTATATAAGCAGAAAAACTTACCAGCATATAAAAATTAAAAACATAGTAATTTAATAATCCTGTCCATTCTGTAAAATAATAGCCTACTTTTTCTATTACGACAGAAAACCAAATTAAAATTACTAAAAATTTAGCTCTATTAGTAGGAAGTTTATGCAATGAAATCAATCCAATAATTCCTGAAAATAAAGCTAAATAGAAAGTGTAAAATCGTAAAAATTCAAACATAATTTTTTAGTAATTTAGGCTCGGCGGTCTTCCGATACTGCCGTAGTTCATTGGTTCAATGCTTGATACGTCTTGCTCACCACTATCCATCATTAACGCAAAAGTCTGTACTTCTCCTTCTTTAGGGGCTTTTCTGATTTCCTTTCCAGTTGCTTGTAAAAACACGGTCATTAAACCTGCTTTTTCGGCATATTTTTTTTGGTCCGGATATACTCCAAAGTAAATACGAATACCATTTACGTCAAAACCGGTTTTTTTACCTTTAGCTTTGATGTAGTGAATGTAATTTTCGAGCTCTTCTACAGAAAACCAAATGGCATTAGCATCTTCCTTTTTAATGTATTTGGCAATAATACTGGCTCTGTATTTCATGAAATTTAAGTGTAATTCATTAGCGAATTTTCTAGTAATTAATTGGGACGGTCTTCCAGTTTGTTTTTCCATAATGTTAGAATTAAATCTTTAATAATTGGTTGGTTTAATTGATTGTTATATAATGTTTTAAACAAATATTAAGAGCAAAATTATCTGAAACACCTGCAACGGACAAGGGGAAATACACCCTTTTTTGTAAGGGTAAATTTATTTAAAAATTTGGGTTAAAGTACTGTTTTGTAGTAATTTATAAAAAAACAATTTTACATCGTTCCTTTTTGTGCACAAAACGGATAGGCGAAATCTGAAAAGCCTGTTAAAAGAGTAAGAATTAATTATTAATACAAAAGATTATGAGTTTATATCATGAAGTTTTTCAGGGAGAATCATTCAGCGAAGACAATTACTTTGAAGCTGTAAGATATGTTTTAGGTCCGGAATATTCTAATTTAAGTGAAGACGAACTAGAAGATGTGCTTTTATCAAGAGTAGATCAAATGTCTGAAAGTGAAGCAGAAGGTTTTTGGTCCAGTTTAGGAAATGTGGCCAGTAGTATTGGTTCAGGAGTTTTACGCGGTGTTTCTGCCGTAGCTCCTATAGTAGGAACTGCGGTTGGAACCTATTTTGGTGCGCCTCAAATTGGAGGAGCCGTTGGGGGCTTAGTAAGTAATCTGGCAGGAGCGGGAAGCGCAGCGTTAGATAATAGTCGTCAATCACAACGCAGACCAGCCCCTCCGCAACAGCAACGCAGACCCGCAGCTCCACAACAACGCAGACAGGCGCCATCACCAGTGAGACAAGCGTGGGGCAATACAACCCGCTATTTGGCTGATGCAGGCAGAGCAGCTCTTCCGGCTATACAACAATATGTACAGGACAATCCGGTGCAATTGCGTCCGCAGGCAGCTCAGGATATTGGCAGAGTACAAGGTTTGTACAATCAATTAGGAGGTGTTATTAACAATCCGCAATTTCAGGCAGGCCAGGCGCAACAAAGCTTAGGAACTGCAAGCCCAAATTCACCAATCGAAAGTCATTCTTTCGCAGAATTAATCGAGAGTGTAAATTATCTAACCGAAAATATCCTGTATGAATATTATAACGGAGGATTAATTCCGACAGAAGATTACTTTATCGATCAATACGGCCAGTTTGTTGGCACCAATACCCCTAACAGAATCAATAGATTAGAAAATTCTATTGCCAGTTTATAAAACTTAAAAGTTATACCAATGGATGCTTATTTAGAATATTTGAAAGAACATAATCCTGAAATGGCTAAATATTTTGAGCTGATGCAACCTATGATGCAAAAGACAGAACCCGAAGAGGAAAACGAAGTTCCAAAAATTGATCCGGAGCTTGAAGAACGCATCAAAAAGCTTAAAAAAATCAATCATAAACTTTTTACCATTATCGAAGGATTGAAATTTCAGCTGGAATTTGAACTGAATCAAAATGATGATTTAGCAAAAGCTATTGGCGCCTGTACTGAATGTTTTGGCGAAAATGGGGATTGTCCTGAATGTTTCGGAACAGGAAAACCAGGCAACAGTATTCCTGATTTTATTCTTTTCAACAAATTTATTCAGCCTGCTATCCAGAAGTATAACAAACATTATTTCAATAAAAATTAACCATTAAAATTAAATATTATGAGCTATTTCGAAAGTTATTTAGACGAAGATTTATTAAATGAAGATTATTACAACGAAGATTTGCTAAGCGAAGATTTATTAGAAAATTTTGACGAAAGTTTTGATGAAGCTGCAAAACGCAGAAGACCATCAACACGAAGCATAAGACCAAATGTAAGTTCGGCTGTAAAGCAAAGATCAAACTTTGGTAAGGCGTTGAGCGGCAGAGCTAATGATTACGCTACCAAAAGCGAATTGAAAAAATCATTAGATGCTATTTCAAATCAGGTTAATGAACTTAAAAAGACTTCATTAGCTACTAATAAAACCTTGGTAGCCTTAGATCAAAAGCATACAGAACTTGCAAAGTTAGATGTTCGTAAAGGCGATAACCAAACTAAGGTTTTAAAAAACATGCAAATGATGAGCATGATGGGATCATTATTGAACCAGCCAAAGTTAGATGTTACAAAGCTTAAAGTCGTTAAAGCAACTGAAGTCGGTAAACCAGACACAATTGTTCAGGATGGGACTGCTATAGTTGTAGACCAAACAATGTCTTTATTATTACCAATGATGACTACTATGGGTGATTCAGGTTCTGGGAAATCTGATAATTCAAACATGATGTTGCCATTAGTATTGATAATGTCTCAACAAGGTCAGAATAATGGTGGTAACAACAACAATACTATGTTGCCTATTGTCATGATGATGATGATGAATAAGTAAATGTAAAAGGGCAGTTGAACCCCAATTGCCCTTATTTTTTTAACCTTAAAATTATAAAGAGATGAACCCATTTAATTTACTAATCAATTATGTGATAGCCAATAGCAGAGCGAGTTTTTATAATGTTCCGGGTAATCAGGAAATAACCAATACGGCACTTTTAACCGGCATGGTTTCTGAAAATCCATTGATGAGTTACCTCATTATAGATAACAAAGCTAAAATTGAAGGAGAGAAGTTTAGCAGTACTTCGAGCGAAGCAACTACGACAACGAATGCTCCAGGATTGCCTGTACATACTGAAACTGTAGTAAATCCTCCAACACATCAGTCTACAACAGCTGAAGGAGCAGCAGTTGGAGGTGAGGAGATTGTAACGTTGAGTACAATACGAGCTGAAATTGTAAAAACTAACAAAGCACTGGCAACTATTACTGCCGAAGTTGGCATTTTGAAAACAAAAATTGCAAACATTGAAGGGAATACGGATTTATCAAACCCGCTTAAAGATGTCAAACAAACTGTGAGTGGTATTTCAGAAGAAAATCAAACGCCAGATACTGTAGTTGCCACGAAAACCACTGCTGTTCAAAAATCACCTTCTAAACCGGATACAAAATGAAAACTGCAGTTAAAGAAGAAGGTGTCAATCTAGCGAAAATTGAAAAAACTACTGATCAAATTCTGAAAAAGATCAATAGTATTCGTTCTACCATGTTTATAAATGATTTTAAACTTTCAAAGAAGGCTCAGGAAGAGAAAGAGTTCATACTTAAAACTTTATTTCCTAAAAGTTTGTTTTCAGTTAAGAATGCATTAGAGACTTTTGCAAGAATTACAGAACATGCCAATTTTTCAAAATTAGAAAAAGAAGATCAGGATTTTATTTTAGGATTGGATAAAAAAGGTTTTAAAAACAGTGTTTATATAAAAGAAATTCATGATTTTATTTCCAAAGCAAAGGATCTAGAAGCTGGATTTGTAACTGTAATCGAGGAAACCATTTATTTCACTCTTTTAAATTCAGAATTGAATTTGATTGAATCGAGGCTATTAAGAATTGTTTAAAAATTAAATCAGAGCTTATGGATCCGCGACTTAAAATAATATTGTATGGTAACCAGGACGAAGAATTATCGCTGTTAATGCGTTTAGAAAAAGAAAAGGAATATCCGGAGCATTGTAAAATTATTTCTGAATTTGGTGCAATCGTAAGCATACGAACGCAACGTCGGTATTTACGCCGAATTTATAGCAGCAAAAAAGTTAAAAGCTTAAAAGCGCCTAGCGTTGTGCCGGCAAATACGGCAGAAGAACATACTTTTTCCAACGAAATTTTAGAAAATAAAAATGATGTTTCGAACGATAATTCCTCAAATGTTGTTTTTGGAATCATAGATTTCGGTTTTGATTTTACACACCCTGATTTTATTAAGGAGGATAAAACACGTTTCGAGAAAATCTGGATCCAGTCTGATCGCTATGAGGAAAATAAATATGGCTACGGCAGAATTATTACAAAAGCGCAAATCAATGAGTCTTTATTAGAAGAGTTTCCGTTCAAAAAAATTGGCTACCATCCCGGAAAATCAGATTTATTCGGAAATGGAACGCATGGAACGCACGTACTTGGAATTGCCTGTGGAAATGGAGCAGTAGCACAAAAAAGTTTTGCGCCTGATGTTGCGATTTTAGCAGTCGATATGGGTGTTAATCTTGTTAACGGCTGCAATTTATCTTTGGGTGATTCGGTAAAATTAATCGAGGGAATCGATTTTTTGCTGACAGAAGCCGGAGATCGCCCAATCGTGATTAATATGAGTCTGGGTGGCCACGGAGACGCACATACCGGACAAACTTTAGTTGAACAGGCTATTGATCACATCCTGACCACGAGAAAAGGAACGGCGATTGTGCAAAGTACGGGCAATTATCATCAGGCGAATGTACATACTTACGGCGATATCAAAATCAATCAAAAAGTTAAGATTCCCTGGATGTTTAAAAAGTACGATCGTACTCCAAACGAAATGGAAATTTGGTATCATGGAGATGATATTTTAAGCGTGAATATATATGATGACAATCAGAAGGTACTGCTTTCGTCGACCCCGTTTAAAGATGAATTGATTATAAAAGAAGGCGATGAAGTTGGTATTTGCCTGCACAGATGCAATGAACCCAATACAAATAAAAACCAGATCAATATATTGGTCAACGGCAAGTTGAATTCGAAATTCTGGACAATTGAGTTGGTTGCACACAAAATAAAAAACGGAAGATATCATTGCTATATAGAGCGTGATGATGGCGGCCAGTCTATTTTTTTGCCGAAAATTGCCCATAAAACCCATACAACCAACTCTATCTGCAATTCAAAATATAGTATTGTGGTAGGCGCTTATAATCAAAATGATGACAAAAAAACGATACTCTCGTTTAGCAGTTCTGGTCCAACGGCAGATGGCCGCATGAAACCCGAAGTTTTGGCACCAGGTTTTAAAATCAAATCATCCTGTTCTTCTTCAAGTAAAGAAAATAAGGCTTCGAATAAACTGGCCTCTAAAAGCGGAAGTAGTATGGCATCTCCTTTTGTAGCCTCTTTAGTGATGAAAATTCTTGAAAAAGAACCACAACTTGATATTATCACCATCAGAAAAAAGCTTTTTAAGGCTTGTGATCCTGCTTCTTTTAAAGAGAATGAATTCGAGATATTTAGAGCCGGACATGGCTACATCAATCCGAATAAAATAATATAAAATAGTATAATATTATGGAAAATTTAGTTTCTAATACCCCAGTCATAAATCAGAAAACGCCAATTACGGTATCTTCTGATTTGTTGCGTAACAGCGTAGGATTGAATGCTGTAAACAATACGCAGGACGTGCTGCAAATTCAAAATTATTTAAAAGAATTAGGATACCCCGTTAGTACTACAGGAAATATCTCCAATAGTCAGACTGATAATACTATTATTTCAATTTTAAATTTTCAGGCCAATAACAATATTCAGGTTAACGGAATCATCAATCCAAATGATGCCACTTATATCGCTTTAAAGCAACTGCCAAGAACGATTACGCCACTTACAGAAAGTGAAGATGAATCGCTGCATCAGCCATTTTTAACCAATTCTTATTTTTTTAGAAGAAATGCCGCAAATGCCAATACACTCAATGTTATTTTTGAAGGAGACTCATGGCTGGATTATCCGGTTCCGAGAATTTTAGATTTGTATGATACCATTACAGATCGTAATCAGAGGCTGAATTTAAATTGCCTGCACCTTGCGAAATTTGGAGAAACAACTTCGCAAATGTTGGCAGACAAAGCCCATTTTGAACAATATATTACGAGCTATCGTATTGACCGAATTTATTTTAGTGGAGGAGGAAATGATGTTTTTCCGCAACTTGGCTTAATTCTGAATTCCGGAGTGACCTCATTTACACCTAATTTTTTTACGGATGCAGCAAAATTAAATGAATTACGAACTTTGTCAGGAGATACTTTATTTCAAAAATGCATTCTGTACAAACGTTATTTAAACACGCAGGCTTTTGACACTGCCCTTTTTAATTCGACCAATCTCAACAGAATTTTCAATACTATTTTAAGAAATTATCTGGGTTTTGGCAATATTATAAATGCGCATTCAACATCCAATACTATATTTTATATGCATACTTATGATTATCCTTTATTCAAACTTGGTGTCAGACCAACACTTGGGGGTGTAAATCTGCCATTGGGACCCTGGATAAAACCCGTTTTTGACAGATTGGGCATAACGGATGATATCTTAAGATGTTATATCATTATTCGCTTATTGGACAGGTTTTATGCGCTTTTATGCCAAATCAAAAATCATTTCAATTATTCTGGTTTCCGCTTTCAAAGCCGAATAATTGACTACCGTGGTTTGTTGAATTCTTCTGAATATTGGAGAGATGAAATTCATCCAAATTCAATAGGAGCGAGGAGATTATCGACCAGGGTAAATTTTTAAAATAGAAAAACCCGAATTATCGGGTTTTTTTATGAATTAAGACTTTTATCTTAAACTTGCTCCAAGTTCAGTTTCAAAAGTTTGTTGTAGTTTCGACATGATTTTATCGATCTGACTGTCTGTAAGCGTTTTTGTATTATCCTGAATGGTAAAACTCAATGCGTAAGATTTTTTGCCTTCCGGAAGATTTTTTCCTTCATAGACGTCAAATAAATTAATGTCCTTCAAAAGTGCTTTTTCTGTTTGTTTCGCCAGATTAAAAATACTTTCGTATGTAGTACTCTGATCAATTAACAAAGCCAAATCTCTGCGAACTTCAGGATATTTAGGTATTTCTGAATATTTAATTTTTCCGGTGATGATTTTTAAAATCAAATCCCAGTTAAAATCAGCATAATAAACTTCTTGCTTAATTCCGAAATGCTTTAGAATAGATTTCTTAACAACACCCATTTCAACTAAAGTGTCATTATTGTAGCATATTGCTGTTCCTTCTGAATAAATATCAGATTGAACTGGTGCATTCGAAATCTTATCAATTCCTAAACGTGCCAAAATTCCTTTTACATATCCCTTCATTAAAAAGAAATCGGTCGTTTTTTGAGGATTTGTCCAGCTCTCTTTATTTCTGTTTCCCGAAATTAATAAAGACAGATGTTTGTGTTCCTCAAATCCGTTAAGATATTTATGATATGTTTTTCCGAATTCAAATAATTTTAAATCAGAATTTTTTCTGTTGATGTTATATGAAATCGCTTCTAATCCTGAAAATAATAAAGATTGGCGCATAGTTGACAAATCGCTGCTCAACGGATTCAGCATGGTTACATTATGCTCTTCTTTTAAGGAAGCAGATAATTTCGCGTAAGCTGCAGTCGTTAATGAATTGGCCATCATTTCATGAAAACCCTGAGAATTCAATTGTGAAGCAATTACATTCTGTACTTTATAATCTTCAGTTCTTGGAGAATTGGCAACTGTCGCATTAAATTTCTTTGAGAAATTAATGTTATTGTAACCGTAAACTCTTAAGATTTCTTCAATGACGTCAATTTCGCGTTGCACATCAACACGATAAGCAGGAATTGTAAGTCCCAAACCTGAATCAGAAACACTATTTACTTTAATATCTAAAGAAACTAATATTTTTTTGATGGTATCTTTTGGAATCTCTTGTCCAATAATTTTATAAACATGGCTGAAATTCAATAAAACTGAAAAATCTTCAATTTTCTTAGGATATACTTCTACAACATCAGAAGTAAGTTTTCCGCCAGCAACTTCCAAAATTAAAATGGCAGCACGTTTTAATGCATATTCTGTAATAGTTGGATCAATTCCTCTTTCAAATCTAAAAGAAGCATCTGTATTCAATCCGTGTCTTTTTGCTGTTTTACGAATACTAACAGCATCAAAATAAGCACTTTCTAAGAATATAGAAGTTGTACCTTCGGAAACACCTGATTTTTTTCCACCAAAAACGCCAGCAATACATAACGGACCTTTTTCGTCGCAAATCATCAAATCTTCTTTGTGTAATGTTCTTTCAACATCATCCAAAGTAGTAAATTTAGTTCCTTCCGGAAGTGTTTTTACAATGATTTTTCCATTAATTTTTGCAGCATCAAAGGCGTGTAACGGTTGCCCTAATTCATGTAAAACATAATTAGTAACGTCTACAATATTATTTTTTGGAGTTAATCCGATAGCTTTTAAACGATCTTGTAACCAGGCTGGAGATTCCTTAACTGTGATTCCTGAAATGGTTACTCCGCAGTATCTTGGTGCTAAATGTGAATCTTCAACATTAACATCAATTTTTAACGTACGCATGTCAACTCTGAAATTACTCACAGATGGTGTAATCAATTCTACATTGACACCACGTTGCAGCATTCCGGCTCTTAAATCACGTGCAGTTCCATAATGACTCATGGCATCGGCACGGTTAGGCGTTAATCCAATTTCGAATACTTCGTCATTGGCTACTTTAAATACAACAGATACTGGTGTTCCTGGCTCTAAAGTATCATCAAGAACCATAATTCCTTCATGACTTGTACCCAAACCTAATTCATCCTCGGCACAAATCATTCCATGACTTTCCTGTCCACGAATTTTACCTTTTTTGATAGTGAATTCAGCTCCTTCTTTATCATATAAAACAGTTCCGATTGTAGCAACAGGAACTTTCTGTCCAGCCGCAACGTTAGAAGCACCACAAACGATTTGTACAGGTTGTTCTAAGCCAATATTTACAGTCGTAACTTTCAATCTGTCAGCATCGGGATGTTTTTCACAAGTAAGTACGTGTCCTACAACAACTCCTTCTAAACCACCTTTTATAGATTGGTATTTTTCAACAACTTCAACTTCCAGACCTAAATCTGTCAGTAATTCTGAAGTTTGTTCAGATGTCCAATCTGTCTTAATAAATTGTTTTAACCAGTTGTAAGATATTTTCATGTTAACTATTTTATTCTTCTATGAGGATACAAATATAAGGATTGCGTATTGGAGTTGGAAACAATTTATTTGGTTTTTTCAGGCTGTTTTTAATTTCTTTAAAATCAATAATTATTAGTGATTCCTTATGTTGCAGTTCTGTGTATTTAATACAATTTTTGAAGCAATTTTTTAAATCAATTCCTCAACATGCTTTTTGATATTTTCAGAAATCTTTTTAATTGGTAAATCATTTTCATCATCTCCAAAAGGATCTTCGATCTCCTCAGCAATTAACTCAAGACTTGCCAGAACGTAAAAAATAAAAACAACAACAGGAACAACGTAATAGCCAAGACTTAAAGAATATCCAAAAGGCAATGTCATCGTGTAGAAAAAGATAAATTTCTTGATAAAAGCGCTGTAAGAGTAGGGAATAGGTGTGTTTTTAATGCGTTCGCACGCACCACAAATATCAGTAAAAGCAACCAGTTCATTATTTAGGATTATAAGCTGGTCGCCTGTTATTTTTTTAGCATCGTATAAGTCGTTGATTTTGTGATACATCATTCGTTTTACCTGGTTTGGCTTGTGTTTATGATGATCCAATTCTAAATCTACATCTTCAAAAAGCTGTTTTGCTGTTTCAGAATTATTGAGATGTTTGTATAAAATCGAGGCATAACCCGGAATAAACTTCCTGAAAAATTTACGATCGTTTTCATCTTTTAAAATAGCGGAAAGTTTAATCGCAAAATTACGGCTGTTGTTGACTAAACCGCCCCAAAGTTTTCGTGCTTCCCACCAACGGTCATAAGCAGTATTCGTTCTGAATACTAACAAAAGTGAAATCACAAAACCCAATATTCCATGCATTAAAGGAATATTTTTGATATAATGATTGGTGTCAATTCCTAGATAAACTACTTCAAAATAGCCTACAATTGCAGAATAAATTCCGATTGCAATCATTAAAGGAAACAACTTTCGAACAGTATCAGATTTATGAAAATGAAAAATAAAAGTAAGCCAGTCTTTGGTATTGTATGAAATCATTTAAGTTTGTTTTGAAACAAATTTACTTAAAAATTCATATTTCCGGCTAATTCCTTTAACGCTATTTCTGATAATTTTGCTAAATATTGTGCATTACTATAACGTACTTTTGCATTCACATAATTAAGCTGAGCCGTTCTAAAATCAAGTGTAGTGATGGTACCAATTTTGAATTTATCCAGTGTGATCTGTAAATTTTGCCTTGCAATAGCTTCGTTATCTTCTTCAAGATCAATTAATTCTAAATTCGTTAAATACGTTTGAAAAGCGGTGCTTAATTGTGTGTTTAGAATCATGTTTTGCTGCTCGATCGCAATTTGGGAATTTTCGATTTCAATTTTGGCTACTTTTTCATTTCGATGCTGATTAAAGCCATCAAATACATTTAATGTAGCATTAAAACCGTAATTAAAACCCTTTGAAGAGGCTTGGCTGGTAAAACCTAAACTTGACTGGCTTTCTGCAAAATTATAACCTGAGGTTAGGTTTACAACTGGGTATCGATCAGCTTTTACTTGTTTTAATTGTAATTCTGCTATTCGTTTGTTTATAATTTGTAATTCTAATCCAGGATTTTGTTTTTTTGCCAACTCCATTAAATCAGCCAAAACTAGTGTATTATCAACGGTAACCAAATCCGTCACCCTAAAATCTATTTTTGGATCACGCGCAAGGTATTGGTTCAGTAAAATTTTAGCATTGGCGTAAGATTCTTTTTGTCTTAACAGCGCAACCTGATCAGAGTTTAAATCTACCTGAGCATTTAGAACTTCTAATTTTGAAGCTTTTCCAATGCTAAAACGGTTTTGAGCTAATTTTAAACGCTGTTGCGAAATTACGATTGTAGTATCTAAAGCGGATAATTGCTGCTGTTGCTGTACCAAATCATAATACGTAGAATTAACCTGGGCAATCTTGATTAAAATAGTTTGCTTTAATTGTGCATCGCCTAATTTTTGCAATTCTTTTAATTGATCAAGTCTGGCGAACATTTTCATACCATCAAAAACAGTCCAGCCAAGACTTACTCCGTAATTCAAATTATTATTTTTCGCATTGTCCAGGGCAGTTGTTGTTCCGTCCTGACGCGTTTGTGATGAATTTGTTACGCTATTATTATCTGTTACGGAAGCTGTTGCAACAGGTAACATACCTGCATTTCCAATGGTTACATTCGTCTCGTTTATCCTGGTATTGTTTTTAGAAATTTTAATTTCAAAATTATTCTCTAACGCTATTTTCATAGCTTCTTCAATAGTCAGGACTTCCTGCGCATTTATTTGGGTAATGCCAAAGAAGAAGAATATTAAACTGCTGAACAAAATTTTAGTATTCATATTTGTTTTCTTTTACCACGAATTCAATTGTATCAAATTCGTGGCTAATAAATTATTTACTTTCTTTTTCGTATTCTTCAATGTGGTCAAATTCCGGATAATGTTTTCTGGCTTTAGACCACATCAAATAGATTGCAGGAATTACAAATAATGTTAGTGCTAAAGAGAAAATTGTTCCTCCCACAATTACAACTCCCATTCCGATTCTACTTGTTGAAGCCGCACCTAAAGACATTGCAATTGGCAATGCACCTAATGCGATCGCTAAACTCGTCATCAAAATTGGGCGTAAACGGGCTTCAGAAGCTTCTAAAATGGCTTCTAATTTTGGTTTTCCCTGTTCTCTTAATTGATTCGCAAACTCAACAATTAAAATACCATTTTTAGTTACTAAACCAATAAGCATTACGGTTCCAATCTGACTAAAAATATTCCATGTTTGATTGAATAACCATAAAGAGAATAATGCTCCTGCAACTGCCATTGGTACCGTTAAAATGATGATAAGCGGATCAATAAAACTTTCAAATTGTGCTGCCAGAATTAAGAAAATTAATAGTAAAGCCAATCCAAAAGCAAAAGATGTATTCGAACTACTTTCGACAAAATCTCTTGATTCCCCACTTAAATCAGTAGTAAAACTTTCATCTAAAACTTTCGCTTTAATTCGGTCCATTTCCTCAATCCCATCGCTGATACTTTTTCCTGGTGCTAAACCTGCAGAAACAGTAGCCGACATATACCTGTTATTGTGATACAATTGCGGTGGATTACTTTGTTCCTCGATTTTAACTACGTTGTCCATCTGAATCAATTCTCCACTTTTGTTTTTTACATACATCGATGTTAAATCCAAAGGTTTAGAACGGTCTTTTTGATCAAACTGACCTATTACCTGATATTGTTTTCCGTTTTTAATGAAATATCCAAAACGTTGTCCGCTTAAAGAAAGTTGCAGGGTTTGAGCGATATCAATAATAGAAATCCCTAAACTCTCTGCTTTTTCACGATCTATACTAACGTTTATTTCAGGTTTGTTAAATTTTAAGTTTACATCTGAAATAGAGAAAACATCACTTTTACCAACTTCATCCATAAACAAAGGAATCTTTGCTCTTAATTTTTCAAAATTTGGGGCCTGTATAATATATTGAATTGGTAAACCGCCACGTCTGTTAACAGAAATTGTAGGCTGTTGAAGTACAGATGTCTTAGCGCTTGGATATTTTTTAGTCCATTTAGTTAATTGATCAGCAATATCTTTTTGTGACTTCGTTCTTTCATCCGGATCTTTTAATGAAAGTCTGATGAAACCTGAATTTGTTGCCGAGCCGCCTGAACCTCCTGCGGTAATTACCAAACTTACTTTTTTCTCCGAAATAGAGTCATCAACAAGTTTTGACATTTCCTGCATAAAGCGGTTGGTATATTCATATGAAGAACCTTCGGGAGTTGTCATACGCATTGTTACAGAACTACGGTCGTCATATGGAGCTGTTTCTTTTGGAAGTATTGTAAAGAATAAATAAATCAATCCAAAACAAGCAATAAGAATTGGGAAACTGATCCATTTTTTATCCATGAAACGCTTTAAAGAATCGGCATAACCACTGTTTAATTTTTCAAAAAACGGTTCTGTTTTAATGTAAAATTTAGATTTTTTCTGTTCGCCACCTTTCATTAAATAAGCATTCAACATTGGCGTTAAAGTCAACGATACAAAGGCAGAAATTAATACCGCAGCGCCAATTACAACACCAAATTCCCTAAAGAGTCGGCCAACGAATCCTTCTAAGAAAATTACAGGTAAAAATACTGCTGCCAAAGTCACTGAAATTGAAATTACGGCGTAGAAAATTTCGTTAGAACCTTTAATAGCAGCTTCAATAGGTGACATACCTTCTTCAACTTTTTTGAAAATATTTTCAGTCACCACAATTCCATCATCAACAACTAAACCGGTTGCCAAAACAATTGCTAAAAGCGTTAATACATTTATTGAGAATCCAAATAGCCACATGATAAAAAACGTAGCAATTAAAGATACCGGAATATCAATTAAGGGTCTGAAAGCAATTGCCCAGTCCCTAAAAAATAAATAGATAATGATAATTACCAGAATGATCGAAATTCCAAGAGTTTCGGCTACTTCAAGTACTGATTTTTTTACAAAAAGCGTATTATCCAGTGCAATATTTAGTTTAATATCTTTAGGTAAATCCTTTTTTAAAGCGTCATACTTTTTATAAAATTCATTTGAAATATCTAAATAATTGGCTCCCGGCATTGGCACAATAGCCAATCCAATCATTGGAAGTCCTGAAGATGTTAAAGAAGTTTCAATGTTTTCAGGTCCTAGTTCTGCACCACCAACATCACTTAAACGAACAATTTTATCTCCATCTGTTCGAATAATAATGTTATTAAATTCTTCTGGTTTAGAAAGATTTCCAATTGTTTTTACTGTTAATTCGGTATTGTTTCCCGTTAATTTTCCAGATGGCAATTCTACGTTTTGCGCGTTCAGTGCATTTCTAACATCAGCAACAGTGCATTTATAGGCGTTTAATTTTACAGGATCAATCCATAAACGCATGGCGTAACGCTTTTGTCCCCAGATCTGAACACCACTTACTCCGGGAATGGTTTCTAATCGTTGAGAAATAACATTTTCAGCATAATCACTTAATTCTAAAGAACTTCGGCTATCACTCTGAACAGTCATCGAAATAATAGATTCACTATCTGCATCTGCTTTAGAAACTACCGGCGGCGCATCAATATCTTGTGGTAAACTTCGAACGGCTTGCGAAACTTTATCACGAACATCATTTGCAGCTTCCTCTAAGTTTTTATCTAAATTAAATTCGATTGTAATACTGCTGCTTCCCTGATTACTTGACGAAGTTATATTTCTAATTCCGTCAATGGCATTTACAGCTTTTTCTAAAGGTTCAGTAATTTGTGATTCAATAATATCAGAATTGGCTCCTGTATAATTGGTTCTAATAGAAACCTGCGCAGGGTCAATTGATGGGAATTCACGAACACCCAAAAAAGTATAACCAATGAAACCAAATAAAATTATTAAAAGGTTTAGTACAATGGTTAAAACGGGTCTTCTTATACTTGTAGTTGATAAACTCATGTTAGATTTGAGATTTAAGAGTTTTGATTTTAGAATAAAGAAAATAGAACATAGAGAATGAATTTAAAAAACTCATAACTCAAAATTCATAACTTAAAACTATTTTTTAACTTGAACTTTTATAGGTGCCTCATTTTTTAATGACATTACACCACTTGTAATAAGTGTGTCACCAGCTTTTAATCCAGAAAGAATTAAAATTGAAGCATCTGTTCTTGTTGTTGCATCAACCATAACTTCTTTAGCTTTTCCCATATTGGCAATGTAAACTTTTTTACCACTCTGTACAGGAACAATAGCTTCTGTTGGAACTACTATTGCATCTTTAATAATGTTTAATGGCAGTTTTACTTCGGCAAAAGTTCCCGGAAAAAGTTTTCCATCTATATTGTCAGCAATAGCGCGAACTTGCAAAGTACGTGTTGCCACTTCTACTTCTGGCTCAATTGCATAAATTTTTGCATTATAAACTTTATCTGATCCTGAAACGGAGAAATCAATAACAGAACCTGATTTTACTTGCGAAGCATATTTTTCAGGAATAGAAAATGTAATTTTTAATTTTCCTGTATTTACTAATTTCGCTACTAAAACTGTTGGTGTAATGTAGGTTCCAGGTGAAATAGAACGCAAACCTATTTTTCCTGAAAAAGGTGCTTTAACAGAAGTTTTAGCGATTTGGGCTTTAATTAATTGTGTTTGAGCTTTCATAGAAGCATAATCAGCATTTGCAACATCAAATTCTTCCTGGCTGATCGCTTCTTTTTGAAGTAATAATTTTGCTCTTCTTTCGTTTTCAGCTGCTAAACCTTCTCTGGTTTGAGCTTGTCTCAATTGGGCTCTTAATTCAATATCATTTACCTTAAAAAGTACCTGACCTTTATTTACGAACGTACCCTCTGTAAAATAAATACCTTCAACAATTCCTGAAACTTCACTGTGTATTTCTATTTGTTCATTAGCTTCAATAGATCCTGATAACGACAGATTATTATCAAACGTAGAAGTTTTAACCACAATACCGGATACGGTTGTTGGGCGGTCTTTATCGCCAGACTTTTTCGACTCGTCGTTTTTACTTTTGTTAGAAACAACTCTATAGGCGATAAACCCTCCGAGTACTATAATTAGCAGGACATAAATTAGATTTTTTACTTTCATAAAATTGAGGTAAATTTTTTTTTGGGATTGTTTTTAGTAGCGTACAAATTTAACTTTTTGAACCGAAATCGAAAGAGCTTGGCCTTTTATTTAACATCTGTATGTACAAGTTTTTAATTAAATTACATATTAGACTACTTAATTTGACAAAGGTTTAATTATAAATAAAAATAAAGGTTGCTCATCACTATATTTTGGACATTTTTGAGGAAGGGATAAGTAGGTGTTTTTAAGTATTTTAATTGTAAGGTTTTACTTATGAAATGCGTAAAAATACGTGTTTCAAAGATAGGAATAAACGTATATTTTTATTTTCTGAAGTACTTTTGTCCGATTTATTTTGCGCTTAATCGATTTTATTTGTAACATTGATAAGGTTAAACAAAACAATCTTTTGTTTTGTCGAAAAAATAAGGATTTCCATATGAAGTGTTAGTAGATGTAGGGTTTTAATTAATTTGTGCTAGTTATTTTACAAGATAAAATGAATAAATTAACAATCGTTTAGTTTTTAATCCGACCCGTTACATTATGAAGAAAAAAATACTCTTAGGTTTATGGTTCTCGATGTTACTTGCTGCGATTATAGCTTTATTTTGGCAAAATGAATTTAAGTACAGTTTACCAACTCCCGTTCCTAAAGATTATCGTGAGATAGCTATGGGAAGCAAAATCGACCTGAAATGCTGTGTAACCGATCAAAGGCCCGTATTTATTCACTTTTTTAATCCGGATTGCCCTTGTTCCCGTTTTAATATACCTCATGTTACTGGTCTGATTAAAAAATATGGAGACCGGATTAATTTTAAAATCGTTGTTCTCAACAAGGAAAAGACTTTTACTATTGAAGAAATTCAAAAAAAGTTTAATGCCAAAATTGCTGTTTATTTTGATCAGGAAATAGCAAAAAACTGTGGTGTTTTCTCAACGCCTCAGGCTGTTCTTATGGACGCTTCGCAAAATTTATACTATCGTGGTAACTATAATAAAACGAGATACTGTACTAATGCTGACAGTAATTATGCCGAACAGGCAATAGATTCTTTATTAAGTCGTACAAGCGCGCCTTCATTTGATGCTTTGGCCCTTCGTGCTTATGGATGTTCGTTACCAAATTGCACGAAATAAATCTAATCTTAAACATTACTTAATTTATGAAATCAAAAGCTAGTTTAAATGAACGAGATTATCTGCACAATTTTACGTCAACAATGACACAAAAATCGGATGTCATTATTAACTATGTTCTTGCTGTTTATTTTCTCCTGGGAATAGCTTTTGCTTTTAAATACGATACATGGGAAATTGGAGCTGGCGTAGGCACATTAAATTTGTTAGCTTATTATTCGGCTAAATTTTTTCTTAAAGATTCTAAATTCTATCAATACGTTTTGTCTGTCGTACTGGCTATTTTTATGGCGCAATACATTTATCAGATGCATGGTTTGTTCGAAATGCATTTTACGGTTTTTATAGCCAGTACAATTCTTATTATTTATCAAAACTGGAAATTGCAAATTCCGCTTACACTTTTGGTAGTGGGACACCACGTTACTTTGGCTTATCTGCAAACTTTTATTTACAATGATCCAAAAGGAATACAATTGTATTTTTCGCAAGTAAATTTTGATACAGAAACTCTAATTATTCATATTGTATTAGCTGTAGTTGTTTTTTTTATGAATGGTTATTGGGCTTTTTATTTTAAAGAACACAGTCATGATCATATCTCTAAAATTTCTGACGAATACGAATTAGAAAACATGAAATTGGCATCGGCGAAATATACCTCACTATCAGCTATTAAAGAATATAATGATTTTATACACAAAACAACACTTGACTTAAAAATGCCCGTAAACTCTGTACTCAAACTTATCGATGCTTCAAAAGGTCATACTGATAATGATAAGCTTCTGAGTTACCTGGAGATGATGCGTGAAAGCGCAAAAAAAATCGATGATTTAGTAAATGATATTCATGTTAAGTCAATCACGAGCAGGGCTTTGAAATAAGAATTTGAAAACTTTTTGTAGTTAAAATAAATACGCTTCATTGTATCGACTAAAATATTCAAATCTAAAATTTGATCCCCAACAAATCTAATCACCTTAATAGGACAATTGAATATTTTGATACAATGAGGTTTTTTAAAGTTGCAAAGATTCTAAGTTTCTAAGATGTTAAGAATAAACTTAGTGACTTAGAGTCTTATGAAATATAATTCCAAATATTCTTCTTTTTCGTCAATTCAATAAAAACAGCTTTCAGTACGGCATGTTCAGGTTTTTGAAGTGGTCCGTCTTCTTTTAAAATTTTCATGGCATAGTTTCTTGCCAAACCTAAAATATCACGATCTCGAACTATATCCGCAATTTGAAGGTTTAAAACACCACTTTGTTGCGTTCCCATTAAATCGCCAGGGCCACGCAATTTCAAATCCACTTCGGCAATTTCAAAACCATCATTGGTCTGAACCATGGTTTCCATGCGGGTTTTACTGTCAGCACTTAGTTTAAAACTGGTCATTAATATACAATAGCTTTGTTCGGCACCACGACCAACGCGTCCGCGTAACTGGTGTAATTGTGATAATCCAAAACGTTCAGCACTTTCAATAATCATTACACTGGCATTTGGTACATTAACACCAACTTCAATTACAGTTGTAGCCACCATAATATTGGTTTTTCCTTCAGAAAATCGTTTCATTTCAGCATCTTTGTCGGCTGGTTTCATTTTTCCGTGCAAGATGGAAATCGAATATTGAGGTAGCGGAAAATCACGGGAAATACTTTCATAACCATCCATTAAATCTTTATAATCCATTTTTTCAGATTCCTGAATTAGGGGATAAACAATATAGATTTGCCTTCCTAAAGCAATTTCGTCACGCAGGAATTTCCAAACTTTCAAACGGTTACTGTCAAAACGATGAACCGTCTGAATCGGTTTTCTGCCCGGAGGCAATTCATCAATTACAGAAATATCAAGATCGCCGTATAAACTCATCGCCAGAGTTCTAGGAATAGGAGTAGCGGTCATAACTAAAACGTGTGGCGGAATATCATTTTTCTTCCACAATTTCGAACGCTGTTCTACACCAAAACGATGCTGTTCATCAATTACAGCCAAACCTAAATTTTGAAATTGCACTTTATCTTCCAGTAAAGCATGCGTACCAATTAAAATATGTAAACTGCCATTTTCAAGCTCTTCATGAATGATTTTTCGTGCTGCAGTTTTCGTAGAGCCTGTAAGTATTTTGATGTTTAGATCTAAAGTTTTAGCCAATTCTGATAAACCAATAAAATGCTGATTGGCCAGAATTTCTGTAGGAGCCATTAAACAAGCCTGAAACCCATTGTCAATTGCCAAAAGCATGCTCATAAAAGCTACAATTGTTTTTCCGGAACCAACATCTCCTTGTAATAAACGGTTCATTTGGGCATTGCTTCCCATGTCTGAACGAATTTCTTTAATTACTCTTTTTTGAGCATTAGTCAATTCAAAAGGCAAATGATTTTGATAAAATTCATTAAAAAGTTCTCCTACTTTAGTAAACGGATGCCCTTTTATTTTGTGTTTCCGAATCAGGTTTTTAGTGATTAACTGAAGCTGAATAAAGAATAATTCTTCAAACTTTAAGCGGAATTGGGCTTTCGCCAAAGCCTCAGTACTTTTTGGGAAATGTATATTAAATAAAGCCGCTCTTTTCGGAATCAACTTTAATTCTTCAATTAAATAGGGCGGAAAAGTTTCGGTAAACAAAGCCTGCGTTTCCAAAAACAATTGTTCCATCATTTTATTAATGGTTCGGTTTGAAATTCCACGATTCGCTAATGTTTCAGTTGAAGGATAAACGGGCTGCATGGCAGAGCGAAGACTTTTTTCATGGTCACTTAACAATTCAATTTCGGGATGTGCCATGCTGAACTGACTTCCGTACAAAGAACATTTTCCGAAAATCACACAAACTTCATTCAATTTTAAGCTTTCGCGAATCCATTTATGTCCCTGAAACCAATTAAGATCAATTTGCCCGGTATCATCCACGAAAGTAGCGACCAAACGCTTCTTGTTTTTCGCAAATTCAACCGTTTTTATATTGATAATTTTACCAATAATCTGAACTTCAGCTCCTGTATTTTGAAGTTCATTTATCTTATAATAACGCGTTCTGTCAATATATCTATTCGGAAAAAAATTAACCAAATCTCTGTACTTATGAATGCCCAATTCCTTGCGGAGCAACTGGCCACGACTGGGACCAACGCCTTTTAGGTATTCGATAGGGGTTTCAAGGAGATTGTTCGACATTTTTTTAGACTTCTTAGATTTTAGACTGGCGTAGATTTTTAGATTTAGAAAATAGAGTATAGAATAAAGAGAATAGATCGGTGTCTATGTTCTTTATTCTATACTCTATTTTTCTTTCTCTTTGGAAAAGCGAAGATAGTTTTTAATTAGGAAATTTAAAAATCTGCTAAATTGAAGTTTAGAAAATAATATCTTTGAAGAATAAAATTATTTGAAATGAAAACACATTTAGCACTTTTAAGAGCAATCAACGTTTCTGGCCACAATATGATAAAAATGGAAGCTTTGAAGTCCATGCTGGAGCATATTGGTTTTACAAATGTTAGAACTTATTTGCAGTCTGGAAATGTTTTTGTTGATATAGAAGAAGAAAGCGCTTCAAAAGTTGGTTTCATAATCAAACAGGAAATTTTTAAAGTTTTTGGACATGAAGTTCCAACGATTGTCATTACTAAAGAAGATTTGGAATTGTGTTTTAAAAACAGTCCGTATATAAAAGAAAAAGATATTGATACGAAAAAACTATACGTTGCTTTTTCTTCGACTGAATTAAAAAAAGAAAACATAAACGATTTGAAAATCAGTCAGGTTAAACCTGATGAAGCAAGCATTGACGGAAACAGAATTTTTATTAAATATGCTGTTGGTGCTGGAAAAACAAGATTAGAAGGGAAATACATTGAGAAAAAACTAAATATTATAGTGACAATGCGTAATTGGAATACAGTTACGAATTTGCTTAAAATGTATGTTGAAAATTAGAAAATGTGTCAATTAGAAAATGTGATAATTATAAATATTCTTAAATTATCAAATTGACACATTTTCTAATTGTCTAATTGTCTAATTTAGTTTTTAGGAATCAAATCACAATACCAAAATCCGTAATCAAAAGCATCGCTGGCACTTGTATCACAAGCGGTGTCTGATGAATTTTCATTTTTAGGTTTTTCATATTTTCTATAAACGATTTCTCCAATTTCAAAATCAATTGGTTTTGAGAAAATGGGACCATCAAAAGCAAAAGTGTGAAATTCGCCGTTTTCGCCACAAACATCTACATTTTCAGGCAAGTCATTTATAAAATCCTGATCGATAATGCGACCCACAAAACTTTTATCTAAATATCTTTCGTTTACACAAACAACAATCGTTTTAAAGCCTAACGAAATAAATTCCTGTATAAGATCTTTGGTTGGAATTTTCCAAATTGGAAAAACACCGTCAACACCTATTTTTGCTAATTGATCTTCTCGGTATTTACGTAAATCTTCCAGAAAAATATCTCCAAAAACTGAATGTGTTATACCTTGACTTTTTAATTCTGTCAAAGATTTAGTCATAACTTCTTCATACACTTCCATAGTAGGCATTTCCGGAACTTGTAGAATTTTCAAAGGCAATCCAATGCTTTTTGCTTGTGCTTCTAATAATTCAACACGAACGCCATGCATCGAAATACGCTGAAATTGCTGATTGACACTTGTCAATAAACATTCGATTTTATATTCAGGATTTTGTAGAATTTTATATAAAGTAAGAGCAGAGTCTTTTCCGCTGCTCCAGTTGAATAAAGCTTTTTTTGGTGTTGGCACGCTGTTGTTATTTTATGTGGTAAACTTACAAATTTCATTCGATTTGTTGATGAAACCTTTGTAACTTTGGAATTTCGCCTACAAATTTATTTCAATGAAATACATCCTTCTATTATTTACCACCTTCATTTTTGCGCAGCAAACCAAATTTGTCGATTTTAAAACCGTTTCAGGGCAGTTGTCTTTAAATGCAAAGGAAAAATCAGTTTCCGGTTCGATTGATTATTTATTTGAGGTTTTGAAACCCATTGATACCATTAAAATCGATGCGAAAAACATGGAATTCACCAATGTTCAAATTGACAATAAGGAGGTTCATTCTGTAAATACAGGTAAAGAATTGCAAATAATAGGCAATTTTCAAAAAGGAAAAAATCATTTGACTTTTAAATACGTCGTTAAACCCAAGCAAGCATTGTATTTTGTTACTATTGAGAATTCTGAAGTGCAAATCTGGACACAAGGGCAGGGAAGGTATACTAGCAATTGGTTTCCGAGTTTTGATGATGTTAATGAAAAAGTGATTTTTAATTTAGGAATCAACTATGATTCAGGTTATCAGGTAATTTCGAACGGGATTTTAAAGGATAAAACTTCAAACGGAAATTTGAATCATTGGCAATATGAAATGGAAAAACCAATGAGTTCTTATTTATTAATGCTTGCCATTGGAAAGTATGATAAAAAAGAAGGGACCGCCAAATCTAATATTCCGTTAGAGTATTATCTGGAGAATAAAGACGCAAATCGTTTTGAACCGACGTATCGTTATTCGAAGCGTATTTTTGATTTTTTAGAGAACGAAATCGGAGTACAATATCCCTGGAAAATTTACAGACAAATTCCGGTTCGTGATTTTCTTTATGCCGGAATGGAAAACACAACTTCTACGCTTTTTGCTACCCGTTATGTGGTAGATTCTATTGGTTTTGAAGACCGAAACTATACTAATGTTGATGCGCATGAATTAGCACATCATTGGTTTGGTGATTTAATCACAGCCGAAAGTAGTACACATCACTGGCTTCAGGAGGGTTTTGCAACATATTATGCAGCTTTGGCAGAAAGAGAAATTTATGGCGATGACTATTTTTATTCGAAATTATACGATACAGCGCAGCAGATCAAATTTGCATCCAGAACAGATTCAATTCCGGTTTTGAATGCGAAAGCAAGTTCGCTGACTTTCTATGAAAAAGGAGCCTGGGCTTTGTTTGTTTTGCATGAAGCGATTGGTGATAAAGCATTCAAAAAAGCGATAAAAAATTATTTAAAAAAGTATGCCTATCAAACCGTAAATACACAAAACTTCTTCGACGAAATTAAAAAAGTTTCCAATTTTGATTTAGATAAATTTCAGAAAACCTGGTTAGAATCGACCGTTTTTGATACAGCAACTGCGAATGATTTATTGAGTAAAAACAAAGCAATTCAGATACGATTAGAAGTCGATAAATTGAAGAAAACGCCTCTGGCAGAAAAAGAACCTTTCTTTAAGAAAACATTACAATCTGATGTTTATTACTCTGTAAAACAAACGATTGTTGATCAATTGGAAAATGAAAAATACGAGGCTAAAAAAGAATTATTATTAACAGCTTTAAAAACCGGTAATATTCAGGTTCGTCAGGATGTCGCCACTACTTTGAATAATATTCCAGAAGATTTTAGAGCTGAGTATGAAACTTTGCTTGATGATAAATCGTATCAAACTCAGGAAATTGCATTGTATTGGTTATGGAAAAATTCCTCGGATCATCGTGCAGAATATCTGGAAAAATCTAAAAACTGGATTGGTTTTAATGATTATAATTTGCGTACAATGTGGCTATCATTGGCTTTGTCAACTCCGAATTATGCAGAGAATCCAGAAACTTTGATTGCTGAACTGATCTCTTTTTCTTCTACAAAATATGAAGCCACTACAAGACAAAATGCACTTGAAAAGCTAATTGCGTTTAAAATAATTAACGATCAGGTTTTGAGTAATTTAGTTGGAGCAACAACGCATCATATGTGGCAATTTTCAAAGTTTGGAAGAGATACAATTCGGTTTTTATTAAAAAAATCAGAAATGCGTGCTTCGTTTGAAAGAATTTTGCCTAATTTGACCCCCGATGAAAAGTTTCAATTGAATCGTTTGCTGAAAGAGATAGAGAAGTAGAAGCAAGAAGCAAGAGACAAGAGGAAAGATTGATGCTAATAGAACATAGAGAATAGAATATAGAGAATAGAATATAGAAAATAGAACCAAGAAGCAAGAGTAAAGATTTAAACCCATAGAAAAGTCTTTCCTCTTTATTCTTTTTTCTATTCTCTAAAAAAATACAAAACCTACAATAAATTTATGAGAGCATTGGTTATTTCTGGTGGAGGAAGTAAAGGAGCATTTGCTGGTGGTGTGGCACAATATCTAATAGAACAAAAGAATCACGAATACGACTTATTTTTAGGAACTTCAACAGGAAGTTTACTTATTCCGCATTTGGCTTTGGGTCATATTAAAAAAATCCATTCGGTTTATACAAATGTTACCATGGGAAGTATTTTTAATATTTGCCCGTTTGTAGTTAAAACTAAAGATGGAGTTGATATTGTAACTATTAATCACTTTAATGTAATTCGTCAATTTTTCAAAGGAAAAAGAACCTTTGGCGAAAGCAAAGGCTTAAAAAAATATATCAGAAATAATTTTTCATTATCAGATTTTAATAAACTTAAAAAACTGAATAATGATGTTGTTATTACCGTAACGAATTTTACTAAAAACGAATCAGAATACAAATCAGTGAAAGATTGTACTTATGAAGAATTTTGTGATTGGTCGTGGATCTCGAGTAACTACGTCCCGTTTATGAGTTTAGTGGAGAAAGACAATTGCGAATATGGCGACGGAGGGTTTTCAAGCTTGGTTCCAATTCGTGAGGCGATCAATCGTGGTGCCACAGAAATCGACGTTATTATCCTCGAGACTGAAGTAAATATGGATAAAACAGTCATAGGTAAGAATCCATTTTCGCTAATGATTGACTTGTTCCGAATTGCCTTAGATCAGGTAGAAAAACACGACATTGCTATAGGAAAACTTATGGCAAATAATAAGAATGTCAAACTTAACTTATATTACACACCCACAAAACTAACTGATAATGCACTTATTTTTAATAAGGAAGTAATGAAAGCATGGTGGGAACAAGGTTACGAATATGCTCAGAATAAGTCTGAAGTTATGAGCGATAACAGGCAATCTTAGATAGTTGATTTTAGATTTTAGATTGCAGCAACGTCAATCTAAAATCTAAAATCTGAGTTTTAAAATTGAAGTTTTACCAAAGTTCAGAAACCTCATTCTTAATATACGCCAAAGCAGCATTACTAGGCGATTGTTTCTCTAATAAATCATTCAAGATTTTCTCTCTTAATTTATCAGCACTGTCAACTCTGTCGCTCATCGCAGCTTTACGAATAATTTGTATGGTTGAGTTTTTAGCAGTCGTTATGATTGTCCAACATTCGTCAGACATATAAATTTGCTGTGTTAAATTGTGTTCAAATTCCTGTTCGATTTGGTCGATTACGAAGTTTTCATAATCATGTTTTTCATTTGAAATTGGTGCAATTCTAATCAATAATTTGGTTAGGTTGATACGCTCTAAATATAAAGTCATACGTTCGTAAGCCTGCAAACGTATTGGTAATGATTGTTTTTGATATTCTCTGTTTAACAGAAAATTACGTTTCTTATCGTTATTCTTAATGTGCAGTTCAAAAAAGCTGTAAGCCACAAATCCGGTAACAATGGCAGGTAAAGTATAACTTGCTAATTCTATAATTCTAGTAAAATCCATTTGGTTCAATTTTTCAACAAAAATATAATTTTTGCCGAGAAAACAAGATTAATTCTTTTGTAATAAACAAAAGGGAAGTCTACTTTTGTGCATAGTTCTCAAATCCAATTGAAACACAATATTAATGGAAAGCTATATTATAATTTTACTTTGTTTGGCTGCTTTTGCTGCAGGATTTATTGATGCCATTGTTGGTGGCGGTGGACTGATTCAAACTCCAATGGGATTAATTTTATTGCCGAATTTACCCGTTTCAACGGTGATTGGAACTTTAAAATTACCAGCTTTTACGGGAACTGCTTTTGCTGCTTTTCAATACCTCAAAAAAGTCGTTATCCAATGGAAATTACTTTTGATCATGATGTGTTTAGCTGTTCCTTCAGCATTTTTAGGGTCTACTTTATTGACTTTGGTCAGCAATGATTTCATGAAACCGCTTCTGTTAGTAGTTTTGTCTTTGTTGTTTATTTATACTTATGCCAAGAAAAATTTTGGCCAGCATGTTGCAAAAGATCATTCGACTACAACACAGATAATCTATGCAGTTGTGATTAGCGTAATTGTTGGTTTTTATGACGGATTTATTGGTCCTGGAACCGGAAGTTTTTTTGTAGTTGCCTTTATTGCACTTTTAGGTTTTGATTTTTTGCATGCCTCAGCGAATGCTAAAATGGTAAATCTGGCGACTAATTTTGGTTCGATTTGTTTGTTTATGATAAAAGGAAAAATCATCTGGACAATTGCCATTCCAATGGCAGTCAGCAACGGACTTGGCGGTTGGCTTGGTGCAAAATTAGCAATCAATAAAGGGAATGGTTTTATTAGAATTTTCTTTTTAGTTGTGGTGATCGGTACTTTGATTCGATTTGGTTATGATGTGTTTTTTAAGTAGAGTTGCTAAGTTTTAGATTTAGCTATTTAAATTATAGTATCAATATATTAGTTATCTTTGTATCAAAATTTGATAGTTAAAAATATCGTAAAATGATAGAGATAGTTGAGAGTTACGAAAATTACATTAATAGTTTGCCAGAATTAATTGGTAAATCTTATTATAAAGCAGAATTTTTTATGCAAAAATTAGGCTTGAAACATGCAACATATTATAGAAAATTGAAATCGAAAAACTTTACACATCAGGAAGTTAAATTAATTACGGCCTTATTATTTCCGGAAGAAATTTTAATTCAACAGCTTGAAAAAAGTGAAGAGGATATTAAAGCAGGAAGAACGATAGACTTTTCAGATTTTAAAGAAAAGCTAAGAACTAAGTATAATATCTAAATTTGCTGGATTTCTTTTATTGTCCCAAAAAAGAACAATATAAATTATTTGATATTCAATTTTATTAAACAAATAGACTTGATCTGACATTAAGAATTTTCTATAGGAAGTTTTTTTATATCTGGATCCAATTTGATTATTTTGTTCAATCATGTGCAAAACTGAAATAGTATTTTTAGAAAATAAAGCAGCTTTATTTTCAGAGTATTTATTTGTAATGTCAAAATATGTTTTTTCAGCATTTTCAGTAAGGACTATTTTCATTTTATTTCATAAGTGTTGCAAATATAAGATTATTTTAAAATTAAGGATTTTTCTTTCAAATTATTTAAAAGAAACAAATTGTTTGTGTCTAGCCCCGATAGAGGCGGTATCCTCGGAGTGGAACTGAGAGATATAGCCGAAAGCGGGAAACCATGTCTCAAAAAATACCAATTGCCGTGCTTCAATAAAATACTAAGAACCTTAGTATCTTAGAACCTCAGAACCTTTCTTTTGCACCTTAGGAACTTTCTTTTTAAATTGCTATTTTTGCATAAAAGGAGAAAGAATTTCATGCAAAAATATATTGACCAGCTCAACGAAGCGCAACGAGAACCTGTCTTAAAGAAAGACGGGCCAATGATTATTATTGCTGGTGCAGGATCTGGAAAAACCCGTGTTTTAACTATTAGAATTGCGTATTTGATGGCGCAGGGTGTTGATGCATTCAACATTTTGTCGCTTACTTTCACGAATAAAGCGGCCCGTGAAATGAAACACAGGATTTCGGATATTGTAGGAGCTACAGAGGCTAAAAACCTGTGGATGGGAACTTTTCACTCGATTTTTGCCCGTATTCTACGTTCAGAATCAGATCATTTGGGATACCCTTCAAACTTTACAATTTACGATTCACAAGATTCGGCCAGACTTATTTCTTCAATTATTAAGGAGATGCAGCTGGATCGCGATATCTATAAACCAAAGCAGATTTTAGGCCGAATTTCAAGTTATAAAAACAGCTTAATTACGGTAAAAGCCTATTTTAATAATCCAGAATTGGTTGAAGCCGATGCCATGGCTAAAAGACCAAGGTTAGGTGAGATTTACCAGCAATATGTAGAACGCTGTTTTAAGGCAGGTGCTATGGATTTTGATGACTTATTATTGAAAACCAATGAGTTATTGACTCGTTTTCCGGAAGTTTTGTCGAAATATCAGAATCGTTTTCGTTATATTTTGGTTGATGAGTACCAGGATACAAATCACTCTCAGTATTTGATCGTTAGGGCTCTGTCTGATAAGTTTCAGAATATTTGTGTCGTTGGAGATGATGCGCAGAGTATTTATGCTTTTCGTGGAGCGAATATTAATAATATCCTGAATTTTCAGAAGGATTATGAAGGTGTTGTAATGTTTCGTTTAGAGCAAAATTACCGTTCGACCCGAAATATTGTTGAAGCGGCAAATACGGTAATGGAGCATAATAAAACCAAATTAGATAAAGTAGTTTGGACAGCTAATGATTTTGGAGCAAAAATTAAAGTTCATCGTAGTTTGACAGATGCAGAGGAAGGACGTTTTGTTGCCAGTACCATTTTTGAGCAGAAAATGCAAAATCAACTTCATAACGGAGCTTTTGCCATTTTGTATCGTACCAATGCGCAGTCACGTGCGATGGAAGATGCGTTGAGAAAACGCGATATTCCGTATCGAATTTATGGCGGATTGTCTTTTTATCAGCGTAAAGAAATTAAAGACGTTTTATGCTATTTGCGTTTGGTAATTAACCCAAAAGACGAAGAAGCTTTGATTCGTGTGATCAATTATCCGGCTCGTGGAATTGGAGATACAACTGTTGAGAAATTAACTATTGCAGCAAATCATTACAAGCGTTCGATTTGGGAAGTAATGGTGAATATTGATAAAATTGATCTAAAACTGAATACAGGAACAAAGAATAAACTGAATGATTTTGTATCAATGATTCAGAGTTTTCAGGTAATTGATCAAAATCAGGATGCTTTTTACATTACTGATTATGTGGCAAAGAAAACTGGTTTGGTTCAGGAATTGAAAAAGGATATGACGCCAGAAGGAATGGCAAAAATTCAAAATATCGAAGAGCTTTTAAACGGTATTAAAGATTTTACTGAAGGACAAAGAGAAATTGACGGAGCAAGGGGAGCATTATCTGAATTTATGGAGGATGTAGCACTTGCAACCGATTTAGATAAAGATACTTCTGATGAAGATCGTGTGGCTTTGATGACTATTCACCTGGCAAAAGGACTTGAGTTCCCTCACGTTTTTGTGGTGGGTATGGAAGAAGATTTGTTTCCAAGTGCAATGAGTATGAGTACGAGAAGTGAATTGGAAGAAGAACGTCGTTTATTTTACGTAGCTTTAACTCGTGCAGAGCATCAGGCGTATTTGACATATGCCCAATCACGTTACCGTTGGGGAAAGCTGACAGACAGCGAGCCATCTCGTTTTATCGAGGAAATTGACGGACAATATCTGGAATATCTAACACCTGCAGAAAGTAATTATCGCTACAAACCAATGATTGATGGCGATATTTTTGGGGATGTTGATAAATCAAAACTAAGATTGGCAAAACCGGTAGGAGGAACGCCGCCAAAATATATTACGGATAACGAGCCAAAACCGGATTTAAATATCAGAAAATTAAAACCTGTTGCAGGAAATAATCCTAATTCAGCAGCTCCAAATTTATTTGACAGCAAATTAACTGTTGGGAATATTGTAATGCACGAACGTTTTGGAAAAGGAGAAGTCGTTAATTTGGAAGGTTTCGGAGCAGATAAAAAAGCCGAAATTAAATTTGAAGTTGGCGGAATAAAAAAATTATTACTCCGATTTGCTAAATTAGATGTTATCGGTTAAAAAAGAAGTTTAAAGTTTCAGGTTTCAAGTTTCCTGCTTTGAACATGATTTTACCGCAAAGCACGCAAAGTATTTTTTCTGGTGTGTTTCTAATTGCTTTTATTAAGTTCGCAAAGCTTTTTTGGGCGAACTTTGCGTAAACCCTTTGCGAACCTTGCGGTTAAGAAAGATTGCACTAAATTTATACTTGTTACGTGAACAAATTAAACTTTAAACAAAAAAATAAATGGCCGAATTTATAAAAATATACCCTGATAAACCAAGTGAAGCTGCTATTGCAAAAGTGGTAAAGGTTTTGCAAAATGGTGGTTTGGTAATTTATCCAACAGATACTGTTTATGGTTTAGGTTGTGATATTACCAATTCGCGAGCTTTAGAAAAAATTGCAAAAATTAAGGGAGTAAAGTTGGAAAAAGCAAATTTTTCGTTTATTTGTCATGATCTTAGCAATTTATCAGATTATGTAAGACAGATTGATACAGCAACATTCAAAATTCTTAAAAGAGCTTTGCCTGGACCGTATACATTTATTTTGCCTGGAAATAATAATTTACCAAAAGAATTTAAAAAGAAAACTACTGTCGGGATTCGTGTTCCTGATAATAATATTGTTCTTGAAATTGTTCGCCAGTTAGGAAATCCAATAGTTTCTACTTCTATTCGTGACGAAGATGATGTTATTGAATATACCACGGATCCGGAATTAATTTTCGAGAAATGGCAAAATTTGGTTGATATGGTTATTGATGGTGGCTACGGGGATAATGTAGGATCAACAATCATTGATTTATCTGAACATGAGCCTGTAATTGTCAGAGAAGGAAAAGGTGATATTGGAATTTTGTAAAAAAAAACTGAAATAGCGTAAAAGTTTAAAATAAATAATTAACTTTAGTATTAGTTAAAATTTAGTTAGTTAATTAAAAATAATGCTATTCTTGATTTATATTTAATTGGTTATTAAAAAAATTAAGGATACATAAAAGCAGGTCAATTGACCTGCTTTTTCTGTATTATAAAGTATGTAAAAAGGCTAAATTATTTAGCTTGTTTTTTCATTTCTTTTTCAATCATGTCATAGAATTGATCGATTTTAGGCATAACTACAATACGTGTTCTTCTGTTACGTGCTTTGTTTTCAGCGCTATCATTTGCAACTAAAGGTACATATGAGCTTCTACCAGCAGCAATTAATTTTGCAGGGTTAACTCCAAGATCATTTGTTAATACACGTACAATAGAAGTAGAACGTTTAACACTCAAATCCCAGTTGTCTAAGATTACACCGTTACTTTTATATGGAACGTCATCAGTATGACCTTCAACCATACATTCGAAGTCTGGTTTGTCATTAACTACTTTTGCAACTTTAGCTAAAACAGATTTTGCTTTGTCGCTTACTTCATAGCTACCGCTTTTGAACAATAATTTATCTGCGATAGAAATAAATACAACTCCTTTTTCAACATTGATTTCGATATCCGGATCGTTGATTCCTACTGCTCCTTTTAAACTTGTAACTAAAGCCAATGTTACACTGTCTTTTTTAGTTAAAGCATCCTGAAGTCTAGAGATTTTCAAATCTTTTTCTTTTAAACTTTCTAAAGATTTTTCAAGGTTTTCAGCTCCTTTAGTAGTTAATACAGTTAAATCTTTAGAACTGTTTATTAAGTCTTGATTGTGTGCTTTATAACTTTCTGCTGTAGCGGCTAATCCTGCTTTTTCTTCCAGACATGCATTTAATTTAACTGTGCAAGAGTTTAATAAATCTTGTGTCTCTTTGTTCTTAGCTTCTAATGCTGCGTATTGCTTTTTCGATACACACGAAGTTAAGGCCATTAATACTGATAGTGCGATAACTATTTTTCTCATAGGTATTATATTTAATTAAACGTTGATTACAAATTTAGTTTTTAATATTTTGATTACTGTTAAAGATTTCTTTAAATACAGTCACTTTCTTAATGTAATATAAGTAAACGATACTTTTTACGGTATAGTATTGCTGTATTTGAAAATCTTTCCTTTCTCGTATATACTTTAAAGATATGCAATAAAAAGAGAAATGAGCCTTTAAAATTGCAAAAGTATGACTGAATTTTCCTTGAGTAAGAAAACGGATACCCGCAATTCCATCCAAAATCATTCGAAAGAAAATTCTAAAAAACAACCCTTTTTTAGGTAGGTTTTTAACCAGCATTAGCAATGAATTCCTAAAATTTAAAAATGTCTTTTTCGGATTTCCCTGTTGTAATGTTGCACCACCTACATGATATACAACAGATTTGGAATTGTATTTAATGATATGTCCTTCATTTGCTGCGCGCCAGCATAAATCGATTTCTTCCTGATGCGCAAAGAAACTTTCATCAAAACCTTTCAGTTCGTCATACACTTCTTTTCTTATAAAGAAACAGGCTCCTGAAGCCCAAAATAATTCAATATTATCATCATATTGCCCGTTATCTTTTTCAAGGGTGTCAAAAATACGTCCGCGACAAAATGGAAAACCATATTTATCAATAAATCCCCCAGCAGCACCTGCATATTCAAAATATTCTTTGTTTTTAAAATCAAGAATTTTTGGCTGAATGATCGCAGTTTGCTTTTCAGTATCAAAAGTTTCAATAATTGGTTTCAGCCAATTTTCAGTTACTTCAATATCTGAATTAACTAATGCGTAAATTTCAGCATTGACTTCTTTTAAAGCATCATTATAACCTTTTGCAAAACCATGGTTGCCATTGTTTTGGATAATTTTTATGGTTGGAAAATTTTGTCTGACGAAGCTTATGGAAGCGTCTGTAGAAGCATTATCAGCTATATATATAGTAGCTTCTGGTGAAAATTGAATAACTGAAGGTAAAAATTGTTCAAGCAATTTTATTCCGTTCCAATTTAAAATGACAACTGCTATTTTATCCAAAAGTATTGTATGTTATAATTTAATAAATTTCTTTATAATCCGGTAGTGATTTTAAAAACTGATATTTTTCATTTTCAAAATCCATCTGACAATAAAAATGATTCAGACCGTTTGTGACTTTCAAAAACCGTGCCTGCATTGTCATATTGTAACGCGCAATTTGATCAAAAGTTGCTTGCGATATTTTTACTTCAGGGGCCTTACATTCTACCAATATAAGTATAGATCCATCAGAGTTAAATACTACTACATCATATCTTTTCCGTAAGCCATTGACTGTTAAAACCTTCTCTACGTTGATGAGCGATTTGGGATATTTTTTTTCATTCATCAAATAATGAACAACATGCTGACGAACCCATTCTTCTGGGGTAAGAATGATAAATTTTTTTCTGATCTCATCAAAAATAGACACTTTATTTTCGCTATTTTTGAATCGAAAATTATAAGTTGGAAAATTTAATCGTTGCATAAAGCAAAAATATAAAATAGTTTCTGCTTTCGAGTTTAAAGTTTCAAGTTATTGAAACCAAAACCTGAAACTTTAAACTTGAAACAAAAAATTGATGGACGAAGTTGTAAAAATTGTTAATGATATTAAGGCGGGAAATATAAAACCGATTTATTTTTTGATGGGTGAAGAGCCTTATTATATTGATAAATTATCGGAATATATTGAGCAGAACGTTCTTTCTGAAGAAGAGAAAGGATTCAATCAAACAGTTTTATATGGAAGAGATGTGTCTGTTGAAGATATTGTTTCAACGGCCAAGCGCTATCCTATGATGGCTGATCGTCAGGTAGTTATTATTAAAGAAGCCCAGGATCTATCCAGAACAATTGATAAAATCGAATCGTACGTTAACAATCCGATGGAAACAACGGTTTTGGTTTTTTGTTACAAATACAAAACACTCGACAAACGTAAAAAAGTTACCAAATTATTAGCACAAAACGGAATCGTATACGAGAGTAAAAAGTTGTACGAGAATCAGGTAGGTGATTGGATAAAACGCATTCTTGCCGGAAAAAAATACACAATTGATCCAAAAGCGAACGCAATGTTAGTCGAGTTTTTAGGAACTGATTTGAGTAAGATAAACAATGAATTAGAAAAGCTACAGATTATTTTGCCTCTGGGAACCATGATTACGCCACAACATATTGAGGAAAATATTGGTTTCAGTAAAGATTATAATGTATTTGAGCTTCGAAAGGCAATAGGAGAACGCAATCAGTTAAAAGCGTACAAAATTGCAGAAAACTTCGCTCATAATCCTAAAGAATATCCATTAGTAATGACAACCGGATTGGTTTTCGGATTTTTTGTTCAGCTTCTAAAGTATCACGGACTGAAGGATAAAAATCCTAAAAATGTAGCTTCTGCAATTGGTGTAAATCCTTATTTTTTAAAGGAATATGATCTGGCTTTAAAAAATTATCCCATGCGAAAAGTGAGTCAGATTGTAGGAGCATTACGTGATGTGGATGTTAAAAGTAAAGGAGTTGGTGCCAATGCTTTGCCACAATCAGATTTGCTTAAAGAAATGCTGTATAAAATATTTAATTAAGCCACGAAAATTCACGATATTTGCACTTCTAAAAATAAATCACATTAAAAAATAATTACTTCAATTATGGGAATGAATAAAAATACCGTTTTAGGATGGGCTACTTTTATAATGATACTTATGGGATTGTTGCTTATAAGTCTTGGCGCTTTTAGATACAGTGAAGTATCAGGATGGGGATTTGTGGCCGTTGGTGTTGGATTTTTTGCTAATGCCTGGGTTTTTAATGCGTTGAAAGGTAGAGTATAGCAAAATTCAATTGCAATAACAATATCAAAATTTAATAGAAATAATTAATTTAAATAAAAAATATAAAAATGTCAGACGATAAGAAAGTAATTTTCTCGATGCAAAAATTGAGTAAAACCTATCAGGGAGCAGACAAACCAGTACTTAAAAACATTTATTTGAGTTTCTTTTACGGAGCTAAAATTGGTATTTTAGGACTTAACGGTTCTGGAAAATCTTCTCTTTTAAAAATTATTGCCGGAGTAGATAAAAATTATCAGGGAGATGTTGTTTTTCAACCAGGTTATACTGTAGGTTATTTAGAGCAGGAACCAATTCTTGATGATTCTAAAACAGTTATTGAAATTGTTCGTGAAGGAGCTGCTGAAACTATGGCAGTTTTAGAAGAGTACAATCAGATTAATGATTTATTCGGTCTTGAAGAAAACTATTCAGATCCTGATAAAATGGATAAGTTGATGGATCGTCAGGCAGCTTTACAGGATAAAATTGATGCTCTTGGTGCTTGGGAAATTGATACAAAACTTGAAATTGCAATGGATGCTTTGCGTACGCCAGAAGGTGATACGCCGATCAAAAACCTTTCAGGAGGAGAGCGTCGTCGTGTAGCTTTATGTCGTTTGTTGTTGCAACAACCAGATGTATTGTTATTAGATGAGCCTACCAACCACTTAGATGCTGAGTCTGTACTTTGGTTAGAGCAACATTTAGCGCAATACGCCGGAACTGTAATTGCTGTAACGCACGATAGATATTTCCTTGATAATGTGGCAGGTTGGATTTTAGAGCTGGATAGAGGAGAAGGTATTCCGTGGAAAGGAAATTATTCTTCTTGGTTAGACCAAAAATCTAGTCGTATGGCACAAGAAGAAAAAGTAGCATCTAAAAGAAGAAAAACATTAGAGCGCGAGTTGGACTGGGTTCGTCAGGGAGCAAAAGGTCGTCAAACGAAGCAAAAAGCGCGTTTACAGAATTACGACAAATTATTGAACGAAGATCAAAAACAACTGGATGAAAATCTGGAAATCTATATCCCGAACGGTCCACGTTTAGGAACAAATGTTATTGAAGCTAAAAATGTTGCTAAAGCTTTTGGTGATAAATTATTGTATGATAATTTAAATTTCACTTTGCCACAAGCCGGAATTGTTGGAATTATCGGGCCAAACGGTGCTGGTAAATCGACTATTTTCAAAATGATTATGGGCGAGCAAGCTACAGATAGCGGAGAGTTTTCAGTTGGAGAAACAGTGAAAATTGCATACGTAGATCAATCTCACTCTAATATTGATCCAAACAAATCAATCTGGGAAAACTTTGCTGACGGTCAGGAATTGATTATGATGGGAGGAAAGCAAGTAAACTCAAGAGCTTATTTGTCTCGTTTTAACTTTGGTGGAGGCGAGCAAAACAAAAAAGTTTCAATGCTTTCTGGTGGTGAGCGTAACCGTTTGCACTTAGCTATGACTTTGAAAGAAGAAGGAAACGTACTTTTACTGGATGAGCCTACAAATGATTTAGATGTAAATACACTTCGTGCACTTGAAGAAGGTCTAGAGAATTTTGCTGGTTGTGCTGTAATTATTTCGCACGACAGATGGTTCTTAGATAGAATTTGTACTCACATTCTGGCTTTTGAAGGAGATTCTGAGGTTTACTATTTTGAAGGTGGTTTCTCTGAATACGAAGAAAATAAAAAGAAACGTTTAGGCGGAGATTTAACTCCAAAACGTTTGAAATACAGAAAGTTGATTAGATAATATTCTAGTTAAAATTCAATTTTAAAATCCCAAATTCCAATTTAAAAACTGGAGTTTGGGATTTTTTTTGTAGTAGTTTGTCATTTCGACGAACGAGAAATCCTCGTTAGAAGCTCGATAAAGATTGGATTCTCGTTCCAGAGTTACTTGCGAGGATTTCTCGTTCGTCGAAATGACAATATTGAGATAATTTGAATTTGGTATTTATAAATTGGAGTTTTTTAAAGAAACTTAGCCTTTAATTCCGGAGTAGGAATCATACAACTCTCTTTTTTGCCATACCATTTGTAACGATTCCTGGCAATATAATCATAAAAATAATTTAGAAGTTTTTCAGGAAATATTTTTAAAACTGAAATCAAGCTATAAACCCCTCCCAGTTCTTCTGCAATTTCTATAGCTGCCGAAGATTTATAATAATACGCGACGCCCGGATGATATAAAATAATACTATCAATTCTGGTTTGATCCACGCCAATGTACTGGCAAATTTCTTTTCCCAATTCTGATTGCAAAGCCACAAAACGAAAAATATCTTTTTTATCATTTTTGATGATAAATTGAACTGCGCCGTTGCATAAATTGCAAACACCGTCGAAGAGGATAATTTTTTTGTTTTTTGGAATGTTTACGAGAAACGACGCAATTTCGGTTTGTGTCTTCATATACTATAATTGCTTATTTTAGTGAGATTGCTTCGTTCCTCCCAAAGACACACGCAAAGTCATTGCGAGGAACGAAGCAACCACACTATATTTTTTTTCTATTACACTATCATTATGTCTTCAATTTCTTCAAACAAATCTTTCCAAGTTGGATTCATCGAACGAATGAGTTCATTCTTTGCTTCTCTTGGCCCCGCTTTGATTTGCTTTTCTCTTCCTATTGCATCTTCAATCCATTGAAATTGTTCGTAATAAACTAGACTATTTACATTATATTTTGCAGAGAATGATTTTGGGTATTTTTTATTCTTATGTTCTAGAATTCTTTTCGGAAGATTTGAAGTTACACCAGTGTAAATTACTGTTTGATATTTATTGGTAATGAGATATACGAATCCTGGTTTCATATTTTATTTTTTAGAATTTTATTGAAGGAAAGAAGTGATCTCGCTCTGATTTTCAGAAATAAGTTTGAACTCAATTATGTTAGTGTGGTTGCTTCGTTCCTCGCAATGACAAAACTATAAAAAAATATAAATTGTAGGATTTTTATTATTATAAATTTTAGTTATTAAAAATAGTATTTGAATAAATTTTTCAAATTAAAATTCGCTTGAATAAGTTTATTTTAAAAGCTTTTTAAAAATTTTAGATCTTCATTCTCGCTTTTTAAAAAATATTCGTTTTAATCGCTTTATTTTAATTTTGATGATTTTTCATCATAATTTCAGATCTCAAAACAGCGAATGAAGGCTGAAAATTATTTCTTTCCCGCCTCAACAAATTCCAATTCATCCAAACTTACTTTCGAAGTAAAGATTCCGTAATTTACTGTTGCTTTATTTTTTTCTATTGAATCGATACTTCCAACAGATCTTCCGTCCAACATCCTTACACGGTCACCAACTTTCAAAATTGGTTTTGGTTTTTCGATAACAGGTTTCAATTTCTTTTCTTTTTTCTCTTTTCGAATTTCTTCAACCTGAACAGAAACTTCGGCAATTACTTCTTTTTTCTTTTCAATTATAGCTTTGGCCTCTTTGGGAGTTGCTTTTTTACGTTTTGAATTTTCAATTTCTATGATTTTCAAAAATTCTCCAATTAACTCCTTCTTGTTTTTGTTGTTGAAATATTTCTCTGAAATGTCTTCGATTTTCTGGCCAATGTAAATCGTTTTTTGGTTGCTGTCATATAATTCCTGATAGCTTTCCAATTTTTGCTTAATTTTTACATTGATGTTTTCCATCTTTTTACTTTCTTCACGAGCTCGGGTTTCTTCTTCTTTTAAATTGATAGAAGTTTTTTCCAATTTGGAACGCTCTTTTTGAAGAGTTGCAATCGTTTTGTCAAAACGAACTTTTCCAACTTCGATTTTCTTTTTCGCACGATTAATCAAACCAAACGGAATACCATTTTTTAATGCAACTTCAAAGGTAAACGAACTTCCGGCCTGACCTAAAGCCAGTTTATACATTGGTTCTAATGATTTCTCATCAAACATCATATTTGCATTTGTAGCAAAAGGCAATTCGTTTGCGAGAATTTTCAAATTGGAATAATGCGTGGTAATAATTCCGAAAGCTTCACGATGGTAAAATTCTTCTAAGAAAATTTCTGCCAAAGCTCCACCTAATTCGGGATCAGAACCTGTACCAAATTCATCAATTAAAAACATGGTTTTCTTGTTGCATTTTTTTAAGAAATAATTCATGTTTTTTAGTCGATAACTATAGGTGCTTAAATGATTTTCAATAGATTGATTGTCTCCAATGTCAGTCAGAATTCTGTCAAATAAGAAAGTTTCACTACGTTCGTGGACGGGAATCAACATTCCTGATTGTAGCATCAATTGTAATAAACCAACTGTTTTAAGCGAAATAGTTTTTCCACCTGCGTTGGGTCCTGAAATTACAATAATTCTGTTATCTTGTTTTAATTCAATAGTTTGGGGATGCGTAATTTCGTTTTTTTGCTTGTTATTCAAATACAAAATAGGATGATACGCTTCTCTAAAGAATAATCTTCTTTCTTCTGTAATAGTTGGCAAAATTCCGTTGATTCTATTCGCATATTTTGCTTTTCCGGCAACAACGTCAACATCACTTAAAAACTCCTGATACTCAATTAACAAAGGTAAATAAGGACGAATTTGATTTGATAATTGCTTTAGAATTCTGGTAATTTCTTCTTTCTCTTCGTATTCCAAATTGGCTAATTCTCTGGAATATTGTAAAGTGGCTTCCGGTTCAATATAAGCAATACTACCAGTTTTAGAACTGCCTAAAATTGAACCTTTTACTTTACGGCGATACATTGCTAAAACTGCTAATACTCTACGGTTTTGAACAAAACTTTCTTTAATATCGTCCAAATAACCAAGGCTGTTATTATGAGAAAGAGCAACTCCAAAACTTTGATTTACCTTACCACGAACAATATTCATATTTTGACGAATACTCAAAAGGGCAGGAGAAGCATTGTCTTTTATTTCTCCATATTTATCTACAATAGCATCAATTAGGGTAACGATATCTTTAGTATATTCAACTCTTGACGCTCGTGCGTTTAAATTCGGATAATAATCATCAAATTTTTTCAGGAAATTCAAAAGGAAATTCGATGTTGATGAAAGTGTAGCAATTTTTCTAAAGCTTCCCACTTCCAGGAAACTATCTTCAATAGCCAGGAATTTGATTTCGTGTGTTATCGCATCAAATCCGTGATTCGGAATGGCGTTGTTATTTTGAAAAGACGAAACATATTCTGATGTCTGCATTAAAGCCTGCATCAAAGTTTCTTTGTCTCTAAATGGTGTTATTTGTAAAGCTTTTTCTTTTCCAATATCTGTGTTACAGCCAGCCGAAATGGTTTCGAGCACTGTTGGAAATTGTAAATCTTGTAATGTTTTTTCGGTGATGGATATCATTATATATCGTAAGTTGTAAAGGTTCAAAGTTACAAAGTTTTAAAACGAAATAGTACTATTAATTAGTACTTTGAAAAAAACTTTGCGAAATTTGTAAATAAATTTAATAATATGAAAATTAATCTTTCTCAGGAGTGGCAAGATATTTTAGTAGATGAAATTGCAAAACCGTATTTTATAGAATTACTTTCCTCTTTAGAAGAAGATTGCAAACAGCATATTTGTTATCCGCCTTTAGATTTAATTTTTTCTGCTTTTAATCATTGTTCTTTCAAAGATGTAAAAGTGGTTATTATTGGCCAGGATCCTTACCATGGAGCGGGAGAGGCCAATGGATTGAGCTTTTCAGTAAATGATAATGTGAAAATCCCGCCTTCTTTGCGTAATATTTTCAGGGAGATAAATTCAGATTTAGATTCTGTTTTTATGCCAACTTCCGGAAATTTGGAAAAATGGGCAGACCAGGGTGTTTTACTCTTGAATGCTTCTTTGACAGTTCGAAAAGATAGCCCTAATAGCCATAAACATTTAAAATGGAATCTTTTTACAGATGCCGTTATTCAGGCTATTTCAGATAAAAAAGAAAATGTTGTCTTCTTATTATGGGGAAGTTTTGCTCAAAAAAAGGGATTAAAAATTGACCGTTCCAAACATTATGTTTTAGAATCAGGCCACCCGTCTCCAATGAGTGCCAATCAAGGAAAATGGTTTGGTAATAAACATTTCAGTAAAACAAATGCTTTCCTGAAATCAAAAGGACTCAGTGAAATTGAGTGGTAAAACATTAATTTTACGGATTTTCACGAATTGGATATTTTTAAAAATTCAAATTAGTGAAAATTCGTGAGATCTGTGTTACTATTTTTCAGCAGGTTTCTTTATAATTTCTTCTAAAACAGCTTTCTTTTCGTAGTTAACTACTTTCAGAATAATTTCTTGATTTTTTACTGTTTTACCTTCGATGATGTATAATTTTCCTTTTTTGAAATCAACATTGCTTTGATCAAAATCAACATCTCCATAAGTTAATGTGTTTTTGATATCTGCAGTATCAACCCATTTTTCGTTCAAAGTCTGAATTGCTTTATCTGAATATTGAAAAGGTTTTGTGCGTAAATTGTTTAAAACTCGGGCATTTGGGAAATAGTTGCAACGTGTGTCTTTTCCACTAAAAACAAGGGCTACAAAAAAGCATCCCATAATCAGACCAATCAAATAATAAGCAAAACGATGTACGAACTTCATGAAATAAAATTTTTGCAAAGGTACGCTAAAGTTCCTTTAAAATACAAGTAAATTAATATCGTTGTCTGGCAAATCAAACCAATCGCCAATTGCTTTATTTGTTAGGATTCCGTGGTATAGATAAACTCCGTTTTTCAAACCTTTATTACATCTGATAGAGCTTTCTAAACCACCGTCGTCTGCTATCTGAAGTAGGTATGGAGTTAGTATGTTACTGATTGATAATGAAGCGGTTTTGGAATATCTTGATGGGATATTTGGTACGCAATAGTGTAAAACATTGCTTTTTATGAAAGTCGGTTTTTCATGGGTAGTAACTTCTGAGGTTTCGAAGCAACCTCCAGTATCTATACTAACATCAACAATTACGGCACCTTTTTTCATGTGTTCCACCATCGTTTCTGTTACTACAATCGGGCAGCGTTCTTTTCCACGCATAGCGCCAATAGCTACATCACAACGTCTTAATGCTTTAAGTAAAGCTTTTTGTTGTACTGTAGAAGTAAAAATTCTTTGATTCAAATTATTCTGCAAACGACGTAATTTCGTGATCGAATTATCAAAAACCTTCACGTTTGCTCCAAGCCCGATTGCAGTTTTAGCGGCAAATTCGCCAACTGTTCCTGCGCCTAGAATTACAACTTCAGTAGGAGGGACACCGGTAATATTACCAAATAAAAGTCCTTTTCCAAATTCATCCGTAATCATTAATTCCGCTGCGATTAAGATCGAAGCAGTTCCTGCAATTTCACTTAAGGATTTGACAGCAGGGTAAGAACCATCTTCATCTTTAATATATTCAAATGCTAATGCAGTTATCTTTTTTTGAGCTAAAGCCTCAAAATATTCTTTCTTTTTTGTCTTTAATTGAATCGCAGAAATAATAATCGTTTCAGGATTAATCATCTTTATTTCAGCTAAAGTTGGCGGTTCCACTTTAAGTAACATAGGACAGCCAAAAACCTTTTTGGTATCGTTTGTAACTTCTGCACCTGCATCACTATATTCCTTGTCAGAATAACTAGAGCTTTCTCCTGCACCAGACTCAATCATGACACGATGACCTTCATAAGTAAGTGAATTTACTGCATCCGGCGTCAGGCAAATACGACGTTCCTGATAACTAGTTTCTTTAGGTATTCCTATGAAAAGCTCTCTTTTAAATCGACCCACTTCAAGTTTTTCTTCTTGTGGTAACAATTGTTGTTTCGTAAATGGAGTTAAAGTAATTGACATGGGTTGTGCAAAATTAGGAGTACAAATTACGTAAAAAGTTTTAAAATTAATACTAATATTCTACTAATAGTACGTGCTAGTATTAGGGTATTGTTTTTTCCATTTTTATGTCGGCTCTTTCATAGCTGACGTCACCCAACGGCACTTCAATAAAACCAAATTTTTCATATAAATGTAGCGCAGGAAGTAGGATTCTGTTCGAATATAAAAGTAATTTTTTGATATTGTTTTCTTCTGCAACAGCAATACTATGAACTAATAGCTTATTTCCAATTCCAAGACCTTGAGCTTTGTCTGAAACGGCCATTTTACTTAATTCAAAAGTGTCTTTGTCAATTTTCATTAGAGAAACTGTTCCCAGGATTTCATCATTATATTTTGCAAAAAAAATCATTCCGCCTTTATCAATAATTTCTTCTTGCGGATTTGAAAGTACTAATTTATCCTTTTCCTCAACTCTAAAATACTTTTGAAGCCATTCTATATTTAAGGTTTTGATGTGTTCTTTTAAATCTGAAGAATAGGGGATTATTTCGACTATATTTTGGGTATTCATAATTATATCAGTTGTTTCACAGAGATACACGAAGTCTTCGAGTAACACAAAGAATTTGTAAAAAGAAGCTCTGCGAATCTCCGTGAAATCTTCGTGAATCTCTGTGGAATTTTAAACCAGTTCTAAACTTCTTTTTCCATCAGCCAATAACTCTATGGTAACTATAGAATGTTCTTCCGGAATTAGACTTGCGATTCTTTCAGACCATTCAATAAAACACCAGTTGCCGGAATACAAATAATCATCAACGCCCATATCAAGCGCTTCGGTTTCTTTGTTTAATCGGTAAAAATCAAAATGATAAACGATTTGATTGTTAGAAGTATAATATTCGTTAACTAAAGAAAAGGTTGGGCTGCTTGTCGCGCCTTCAACCCCTAAACTTTTGCATAATTGCTTGATTAGAGTAGTTTTTCCAACTCCCATTTCACCATTAAAAAGAATAATTTTTTTTGGATTTGAAGCTATAATTTGCTCCGCCACTTCCTGAATTTGATCTAATGAAAAAACGATATTCATTTTTATTACTTATTAATTATAGTTTCAGTCCCAGTTTACAGTTTTCAACTGAGTGAAAACTGCGACTGAATACTGTCTTATTTCGGATTAAAAACCAAAAACGGAATAATCATTTCTTCTAATGAAATTCCGCCATGTTGATACGTATTTCTGTAGTAACTCACATAATGATTGTAGTTGTTTACATAAGCCAAGAAATAATCATTTTTGGCAAAAATAAATGAACTACTCATGTTTATAGCTGGTAGACCAATATCTTTAGGCTCTTTTACAACGTATACATCCTTTTGCTCGTAAGTTAAACTACGACCGGTTTTATAACGCAAATTTAAACTTGTATTTTTATCTCCAACTACTTTAGACGGGTTTTTTACATTAATTGTCCCGTGATCTGTGGTTAAAATTAATTTGAATCCTAAAATTTGTGCTTGTTGGATAATTTCTAAAAGCGGAGAATTTTTAAACCAGCTTAAAGTTAGGGAACGATAAGCTTTATCATCAGAAGCTAGTTCTTTTACAACCTCCATTTCTGTTTTGGCGTGCGATAGCATGTCTACAAAATTGTAGACGACAGTTACTAAATCATTACCTTTTAGAGCTTTGAAGTTTTCTGCTAGTTTTTTACCGCCTGCGTAATTAGTGATTTTAAAATAATCTTCTTTTAGATTTAATCCTAGACGTTTTAACTGAGCAGAAAGAAATTCAGCTTCGAAAAGGTTTTTTCCACCGTCTTCAACATCGTTTTTCCAATATTGCGGAAATTGTTTTTCCATTTCTATTGGCAATAATCCCGAGAAAATAGCATTTCTGGCGTATTGAGTAGCAGTTGGAAGAATAGAAAAATAAGGAACTTCTTTTTCTAATTTATAATAGTTTGAGACCACGGTTTCAAACGATTTCCATTGATCGTAGCGCAAATTATCAATAACTACAAATAAAACAGGTTTGTCTTTTTTCTTAAGTTCAGGAACTACTAGTTCTTTAAATAAATTGTGCGACTGAATTGGTTTATCTGCCTTTGGTGCAAACCAGTCTTCGTAATTTCTTTCAATGTATTTTCCGAATTGCGAATTGGCTTCAACCTTTTGAGATTCAAGGATTTCAATCATTCCCTGATCGTTGATATTCTCTAATTCTAATTCCCAAAAAATCAATTTTTTATACAATTCAACCCAATCTTCAAAAGAATTAACCATTGCTAGCTCCATGGAGATTTTGCGAAATTCCTTTTGGTAATCTAAAGTTGTTTTCTCAGAAATTAATCTTGAATGATCCAGGTTTTTCTTTAAACTCAATAAAATCTGATTCGGATTTACCGGTTTTATCAAATAATCAGCTATTTTAGAACCAATGGCTTCTTCCATAATATATTCCTCTTCACTTTTGGTAATCATAATCATTGGAATGGCCGATTTTTTTTCTTTCATTTCCGAAAGTGTTTCCAAACCGCTCATTCCAGGCATGTTTTCATCCAAAAAAACAATATCAAAATTGTCTTCTTCAAATATAGCAATGGCATCCAATCCGTTGTTGCAAGTGGTTACAGCGTAGTTTTTCTTTTCCAGAAATAATATATGAGGCTTTAAAAGATCGATTTCATCATCAACCCAAAGTATTTTTATCTTATCCATAAACGAGTTTAATTTTTATGCAATTTAAAAGTATAGAACTTAAAAAGTATTAAAAATAGTATAAAATTCAGAATAACAAATTGTGTTTTGATTGTAAATAATATTTAGCTGAATGGTATTTAAGAAAGTAAGAGTCATAGTCGTCAATTTTTAAGTCAAAAACCCCAAGCACTTTATAGTTATTTACTTATATTTGTTCACCTAAAAATAACCAAATAGTGACTCATATTAACAAGTTAAAAATATTCAACGATCCCATTTACGGCTTCATATCTATCCCAAACGAGCTTATTTACGACTTAATTCAGCATCCGTATTTTCAGCGTTTGCGCCGTATTTCTCAAATGGGATTATCGTATCTGGTTTATCCGGGTGCCAATCACACACGTTTTCATCATGCTTTAGGTTGTATGCATTTGATGCAAAAGGCGGTTGAAACACTTCGTTTTAAAGGGGTTGCTATTTCAAGCGATGAAGAATGTGCTTTGCTAATAGCTATTTTATTGCATGATATTGGACATGGACCGTTTTCGCATGCTATGGAAAAAAGTATAGTTGAAGATGTTAATCATGAAGCAATTTCGCTATTATTTATGAATCAGCTAAATGAAGAGTTTGATGGAAAACTAAGTTTGGCAATTCAGGTTTTTAAAGGTGAATATCACAGAAAATTCATGTTGCAATTGATTTCAAGTCAATTAGATATGGATCGAATGGATTATTTAAAAAGAGACAGTTTCTACACCGGAGTTGCTGAAGGAAATGTAAATTCTGAGCGATTGATTCAGATGATGAATGTGGTTGATGGTGTTTTGGTTATTGAAGAAAAAGGAATTTATTCTGTTGAAAAATTCTTGCTTTCCAGACGATTGATGTACTGGCAGGCTTACTTGCATAAAACAAGTTTGGTGGCCGAATTAATTTTGATGAAGGTTCTTAAAAGAGCTAAAGAATTGACTTTAAAAGGAGTTTCTTTACCTTGCAGTGAACCGCTTTTGTTTTTTATGCAGAATAAAATTGCTTTAGAAGATTTTGATGCTGAAAAATTGGATCTTTTTTCTCAATTGGATGATTTTGATATTATAAGTGCTTTGAAAGCCTGGCAGAGACAGGATGATTTTATACTTTCGACCTTAAGTAAAATGATCATTAATAGGGATTTATTGAAGATTAAATTAAGTGCAGAGAAAATTCCGATGGAGGAATCGCAATCAATGAAAGAAGAGTTTGCAGAAGAACATCATATTTCGTCTGTAGATGCAGGATATTTTATTTTTAGAGGAAAAATTAAAAACCAGGCTTACAGCAAAGAGGCTGAACCGATACGAATTTTGAAAAAAGATAAAACAATTGAGGACGTTGTAGAGGCATCTGATCAGTTGAATTTGAAATCATTATCTAAATTGGTAACAAAATATTACATCTGTTTTCCAAAACAACTTATCTAAAATTAACATTTAAAATCTATTTTTTATATTTTTGTCGCAATGAAATTTACAGCAGAACAAATAGCGGGAATTTTAGAAGGAGAAGTTGTTGGGAATCCTAACGCAGAAGTTTCTCGGTTATCTAAAATAGAAGAAGGCGAGGAAGGATCGCTTACTTTTTTGGCTAATCCCAAATATATCAACTACATATATACTACTAAGGCTTCAGTAACAATTGTTAGTGACAGCTTTATACCAGAGCAGGAAATTACTACAACCTTAATAAAAGTTGAAGATGCTTATGCGTCTTTTTCTAAACTTTTGCAGTTTTACAATCAGGTAAAATTGAATAAAAACGGGATAGAAGCACAATCTTTTATGTCTGAAGGTACCAAACATGGAGAAAATCTCTATCTGGGAAGCTTCAGTTATATAGGTCAAAATGTGGTTTTAGGTGATAATGTAAAAATATACCCAAACAGTTTTATTGGAGACAATGTTGTTATTGGCGACAATGTGTATATTTTTGCAGGCGCTAAAATATATTCTGAAACTATTATAGGTAATAATTGCACTATTCATTCAGGAACTATAATTGGAGCTGATGGTTTTGGTTTTGTGCCAGATGACGAAGGTGTTTACAGTAAAGTACCCCAAATTGGGAATGTAATTATAGAAGATAATGTAGATATTGGAGCCAATACTACAATTGACAGAGCAACTCTGGGTTCTACTATTATTAGAAAAGGAGTTAAATTAGACAATCAAATTCAGATTGCGCATAATGTAGAAATTGGTAAAAACACTGTGATTGCAGCGCAGTCAGGAGTAGCTGGTTCTACAAAAATTGGCGAAAATTGTATGATTGGCGGGCAAGTTGGTATCGCAGGGCATTTAACAATTGGTAATAACGTTAGACTTCAGGCACAGTCTGGAGTGGCAAGAAATATTAAAGATGATGAAGTTCTACAAGGATCTCCATCATTAGGATATGGCGATTTTAATAAATCATACGTTCATTTTAAGAATTTACCTAAAATTGTGTCCGAACTGGATGAATTAAAAAAACAAATAATAAACCCAAAAAATGGAAATAATGGTTAAACAGAAGACCATCAAAAATGAAATTTCACTAACAGGAGTTGGACTACATACTGGAAAAGAAGTTACAATGACTTTTAAACCAGCTCCAATTAATAATGGTTTCACTTTTGTAAGAGTAGATTTGCAAGGTCAACCAGTCATTGAGGCTGATGCTAATTATGTTGTTAATACCCAAAGAGGTACCAATTTAGAGAAATTAGGTGTGAAAATTCAAACTCCAGAGCACGTTTTGGCCGCATTAGTTGGTTGTGATTTGGATAATGTTATTATAGAATTAGATGCTTCAGAACTTCCAATTATGGATGGTTCTTCAAAATATTTTGTTGAAGCAATTGAAAAAGCCGGAATCGAAGAGCAAGATGCTAAACGTAACGTTTATGTGGTAAAAGAAGTAATTTCATTTACTGATGAAACTACCGGAAGTGAGATTTTGGTAATGCCAAGCGATGATTATCAGGTTACGGCAATGGTGGATTTTGGTACTAAAGTTTTAGGTACTCAAAATGCTACTTTAAAAAGTATCGCCGATTTTAAAGATGAAATTGCTAATTCAAGAACGTTTAGTTTCTTACATGAATTAGAATCTTTATTAGAAAACGGATTAATTAAAGGTGGAGATTTAAACAATGCTATAGTATATGTAGATAAGGAAATCTCTGATTCTACAATGGAGAATTTAAAGAAAGCGTTTGGAAAAGATAAAATTTCTGTTAAGCCAAACGGCGTTTTAGACAATCTTACGTTGCACTATCCTAACGAAGCAGCAAGACACAAATTGCTTGACGTTATTGGAGATTTATCTTTAATTGGTGTTAGAATTCAGGGAAAAATTATTGCTAACAAACCAGGTCATTACGTAAATACTCAGTTTGCCAAAAAATTAGCAAAAATTATTAAAATTGAGCAAAGAAACCATGTACCGGTTTATGATTTAAATCTGGAACCGTTGATGGATATTCATAAAATTATGGCTGTTTTGCCTCACAGACCTCCATTTTTATTAATTGACAGAATTATAGAAATGTCTGATAGTCATGTGGTAGGAATGAAAAATGTTACTATGAATGAAAATTTCTTCGTAGGGCATTTTCCTGAAGCACCAGTTATGCCAGGAGTGTTAATTGTTGAAGCGATGGCACAAACAGGAGGAATTTTGGTTTTAAGTACCGTTCCGGATCCTGAAAACTATTTGACTTATTTTATGAAAATAGATAATGTTAAATTCAAACACAAGGTATTGCCAGGAGATACGTTAATCTTTAAATGTGAATTGATTTCTCCTATCAGAAGAGGAATCTGTCATATGCAGGCAAATGCTTACGCAAACGGAAAATTAGTAACTGAGGCAGAATTAATGGCTCAAATTGCAAGAAAACAATAATAATTAAGTCAATTTTATTGTTTACGTTTGTTGCCCAAATTAGATTATTTTAATTTAAAATATAAAACATACAGATGAATCAACCATTAGCTTATGTTCATCCCGGCGCTAAAATCGCTAAAAATGTTGTAATTGAACCTTTTACAACAATTCACAATAATGTTGTTATTGGTGACGGTACTTGGATTGGTTCTAATGTGACCATTATGGAAGGTGCTCGTATTGGAAAAAATTGCAATATTTTTCCAGGAGCTGTTATTTCTGCGGTCCCACAAGATTTAAAATTTGGAGGAGAGGATTCTCTTGCTATCATTGGAGATAATTGTACTATCAGAGAATGTGTTACAATCAATAGAGGTACAGTTGCATCTGGACAAACTACTCTTGGAAACAATTGCTTAGTTATGGCTTATGCACATATTGCGCACGATTGCGAAATTGGAAACAATGCCATTATTGTAAATGGAGTTGCTTTGGCAGGCCACGTAGTAGTCGGAAATCATGCTGTAATTGGCGGGTTGGCTGCTATTCATCAATTTATTCACATTGGAGATCACGCTATGATTTCTGGTGGTTCATTGGTGAGAAAAGATGTTCCGCCTTACACAAAAGCAGCTAAAGAACCTTTATCTTATGTTGGAATCAATTCAGTTGGTTTAAGAAGAAGGGGGTTTAGTACAGAAAAAATCAGAGAAATTCAGGAAATTTATAGAATTTTATATCAGAAAAATTACAATACAACACAAGCTTTAAGTATTATTGAGGCTGAAATGGAAGCAACTCCTGAGAGAGATGAAATTTTAGATTTTATTAGAAATTCATCAAGAGGAATCATGAAAGGTTATTCAGGAAATTATTAAAATACCGTTTAACTGTTTATTTGTTTGATCGTTTAATCGAATAAACAATTAAACGAATAAACGATTCAACAAATTAAAAAAACAAAACAAAATGGCATCTACATCAGATATTAGAAACGGATTGTGTATTAAATTCAATCACGACATTTATAAAATCGTTGAATTTCTTCACGTAAAACCTGGAAAAGGACCTGCTTTCGTAAGAACAAAATTAAGAAGTTTAACTACGGGAAGAGTATTAGATAATACGTTTTCTGCTGGACATAAAATTGACGATGTGCGTGTAGAAACGCATAATTACCAGTTTTTATATGCTGAAGGAGATGAATTTCATTTTATGAATACAGAATCTTTTGAGCAAATTTCTTTGAATAAAAACATTTTGGATGCTCCTGGATTGTTAAAAGAAGGTACAAGTGTAATGGTTCAGGTAAATACTGAAACTGATTTGCCTTTATCAGTAGATATGCCATCTTCTGTAATTCTTGAAGTTACTTATGCAGAACCAGGAGTAAAAGGAAATACAGCGACTAATGCTACAAAATCTGCTACGGTAGAAACTGGAGCATCAGTAAACGTTCCGTTATTTATCAACGAAGGTGATAAAATTAAAATTGATACTGCTTCAGGTTCTTACATGGAGCGTGTAAAAGAGTAATTTTTAATTGGATAATTTGTCAATGAGTCAATTAGAAAATTGATGCATAAGCAGAATTGAAAAATTTTTATTTTCTAATTGACACATTTTCTAATTGACACATTCTCTGATTGACAAATTTTCTAATTAAAATATATGAAATTTCCAAAGAGTCATTCTTTACAAGAAATTGCAAATTTGCTTAACTGCGAATTTATTGGTGACCAGAACTTTCCAGTTTTAGGCATGAACGAAATACATGTTGTTGAGCCGGGAGATATTGTTTTTGTTGACCACCCTAAATATTATGACAAAGCTTTGCAATCGGCAGCGACTATAGTTTTAATTAACAAAAAAGTAGATTGCCCGGAAGGTAAAGCACTTTTAATTTCTGATGATCCTTTCAGAGATTTTAATACTTTAACGAGACACTTCAAACCTTTTCAGTTCGCAAATGTGGCTATATCAGCTTCTGCCGAAATAGGAGAAGGTACTTTAATTCAGCCAAATAGTTTTATTGGCAACCATGTTAAAATTGGGAAAAACTGTTTGATACATTCAAATGTTTCCATTTACGATCATACTGTAATTGGCGACAATGTAATTATTCATGCAGGAACAATTTTGGGTGCTGATGCTTTTTATTATAAAAAACGTCCAGACGGTTTCGATCAGTTAATTTCGGGAGGTAGAGTTGTTATTGAAGATAATGTTGGAATTGGTGCACTTTGTACCATTGACAAAGGCGTGACCGGAGATACAACAATTAAGGAAGGAACAAAAATTGACAACCAGGTTCATGTTGGACATGATACAGTTATAGGAAAAAAATGTTTAATAGCATCACAAACTGGTATTGCTGGTTGTGTTATTATTGAAGATGAAGTAACTATTTGGGGACAAGTTGGTACTACCAGCGGTATAACAATAGGAGCGAAGGCTGTTATTATGGGTCAAACCGGTGTTACTAAATCTGTTGAAGGCGGAAAATCTTATTTTGGTACGCCAATAGAAGAATCACGAGAAAAGTTAAAACAATTAGCCAATATCAAAAAGATTCCTGAAATTCTAAATAAATTGAAGTAATATGTCTATAAAAGAATTTGTTCAAAAATTTTATAAGTCGGATGCCTTAATTGATAGTGAAGTCCTTAAAACGTATTTGCATCCGGATATTATTGTCGAATGGAATAGTACTAAAGGATTAATTCTAATGAATTACGATTCTATGGTCGATATGGCCAATGAACTTAGTCGTGCATACGTGAGGTCTAAAGTCAGAATTAGCCATATTATTGCAGAAGATGACTTGGTTTCGATACGTTATTCTCACTTCGTGAAAACGATTGAAAACCCAAGAGAAGAGATGTTACTGGCACATTTTTCTACTATTTGGCAAATAAAAGATGATAAACTCTATCGAGGTTATCAAATGAGTCAATTTTCTTAATTTTTTTTGAGAATAAAAAGGTTAAAATACGTTACAAAACCTTACTTTTGCATCACAATTTTAAAAACTACATAAAATATATATCATGAGTGTTTTAGTTAATAAAGATTCCAAAATAATTGTTCAAGGATTTACAGGAAGCGAAGGAACTTTCCACGCTTCTCAAATGATTGAGTACGGTACTAATGTTGTTGGTGGTGTTACTCCAGGAAAAGGAGGAACTAGCCATTTAGATCGTCCGGTTTTTAATACAGTAAAAGACGCTGTTGATCAAGCTGGAGCCGATACATCTATCATTTTTGTACCACCAGCTTTTGCTGCTGATGCAATTATGGAAGCTGCTGACGCTGGAATTAAAGTAATTATTGCTATTACAGAAGGAATTCCTGTAGCAGATATGATTAAAGCAAATAATTATGTTAAAGAAAGAAATTCTAGATTAATCGGGCCAAACTGTCCAGGTGTTATTACTCCGGGAGAAGCTAAAGTTGGTATTATGCCAGGTTTCGTTTTCAAAAAAGGTACTGTTGGTATCGTTTCTAAATCAGGAACTTTAACTTACGAAGCTGCTGATCAGGTTGTAAAACAAGGTTTAGGAATTACTACAGCTATCGGAATTGGTGGAGATCCTATTATTGGAACTACAACTAAAGAAGCTGTTGAATTATTAATGAACGATCCGGAAACTGAAATTATCATCATGATTGGTGAAATTGGAGGTCAATTAGAAGCTGATGCTGCTAAATGGGTTAGAGCTGATGGTAACCGTAAGCCAGTTGTTGGTTTTATCGCTGGAGAAACTGCTCCTGCAGGTAGAACAATGGGTCACGCAGGTGCTATTGTTGGTGGTTCTGATGATACAGCTGCTGCTAAAAAACAAATCATGAGAGACAACGGAATTCACGTTGTTGATTCACCAGCTGAAATTGGTAAAAAAGTAAAAGAAGTACTTGGATAATCTCCAATCCCGAAGCCTCGGGATAAAATAAAAATTCCAAAAAAAAGTCTCAATATTGTGTTGAGACTTTTTTACATTTTTATAATGATTGGAAATATAATTAAAAACGTGGCAACTTAATCCCGATAGCCATCAGGATATTTAAGGAGCTTAAAATAAGAAAGATGAGTAAAGAATTAAAAAAGTTTAAAGTAAGCAACAGTTTTACTTTTACAATCGAAGATAGTTTAGAACAAGTTTGCAACGCTCCTGAAGGAAGTGCGGGAATCTTTGTTGTTTATGCTGTTGAAGGTGATGCAAAAGAATTGATAATGGTTGCTTCTACAGGAACTGTTCAAAATGATGGAACTTTGAAAAGTAAAAATGGTGGTCTATATGATAAGATCGTAAATGGTCATCAATTTGCTAAAACAGGAAGAAAATATTCTTGGCCAGCACAAATGAAATTAGAAAACATCGATGCTTTAGAAGTAGTTTGGTATGAAACTTTTAATGCAGATGTAAAAGCGATTCCAACTGCAGTAGAAGGGCAGGTTTTGCAGAATTTCTTAGATGAAAATGCAAAATTACCTAGATGGAATGTAGCTTTCTAAAAGTTATTTAAATAAAATCTTTATAAAAGCCTTACTAAGTATTTAGTAAGGCTTTTTTTATGAAATTTTAGGTTTTGATTTTTTGATTTTATATATTTAAAAACCAAAAACAAACTAAACCTATGATCAAGAACTACTTGCTGTTGCTGACTTTGTGCATTTTTTCTTCAGTAAATTCTCAAATAATTAATATTCCGGACGCTAAATTTAAGGCGAAATTGCTAGAGGCCGATGTTGTCAATGACATTGCTAAAGATAATAATCAAAACAATATCAAAATTGATTCAAACGGAGATGGTGTAATTCAGGAAAATGAAGCTTTGGCAGTACGCTTTTTAAAGATACCTTTCAGTGATATTAGCAGTTTAGATGGAATTAAAAAATTCACTAATTTATGGAATTTACAATGTAGCCAAAACCAATTGACAAGTTTGGATTTAAGCAATTTACCAAATTTAGTATCAGTTTCATGTTATGATAACAAGTTGACTTCGATAAATTTAAATGGGTGTACTAAAATTTTGGATATAAATTGTTCCAATAATTCTTTAACAAGTTTAGATTTAACGGGATTAAATAGGATAGATAAAATAGAGTGTTATAATAATTTAATTGAAGATTTAGATGTTTCAAATTTAGCGGACTTAGTTTTTTTATTTTGTGAAAGTAATAGGTTAAAAAAACTAGACTTGACTGGCAATCCAAAATTAATAAATTTAAGATGTGCAAATAATGAAATTTCGAACTTAGATTTGTTAGGTCTAAAACTTGTGCATTTAAACGTAAGTGGAAATAAACTTTCAGCACTTAATTTAGATGATAAAGTTGAACTTGAAACACTGCGTTTTGAAAATAATCCGTTATTAAATATTGATCTTGGTAAACTAAATATGCCAAATTTGGATTTTCTAGAATGTGGTAATACTGGTATTACGAAATTTGACATTTCCAAGTTTAAAAAATTAACAATGCTATCGTGTCCAGCGCTGAACCTAGAGGAATTAGATCTTACAAATCTTAATTTTATAGAATATTTAATTTGCTCCAGTAATAAATTTAAAAAACTAGATGTAAGCAATTTGTCAAATCTAAAATCTTTTAATTTTGATTGGAATCCATTGTTAGAAACTGTTTTTATGAAAAATGGAAGCATTGAAAATGAGGTATTTATGAATGAGACGCCAAATCTAAAATATATTTGTGCAGATGATGATCAGTTGTCTGAAGTTCAAAGCATACTATCTTATTACAACTATAATAATTGTTTGGTCAATTCCTATTGTTTTTTTGAGCCAGGAGGGGAAAGTTATTCAATTCAGTTGACAAATCGTAATGATCTGAATAATAATGGATGCGATGCTTTGGATATCCCAGCATCTTTCTTAGAGTTCAAAATTGATAATGGGATCAAATCAGGAAATTTTATAAGTAATGAAGCAGGGAAGTATGATGCAAAAGTTGTAGCTGGAAAGTATAAAGTTACTCCAATTTTTGAAAATCCAAGTTATTTTTCAATTTCACCAGCCTCAATGCAAGTGGAGTTTCCAACAGTTTCAAGTCCATTTTTACAAGATTTTTGTGTTAAAGCAATAGGAATACATAATGACTTAGAAGTGACATTCTTGCCAATTTGGCCATCAAGACCAGGTTTTGCTGCGAGATATAAAATTGTATATAAGAATAAAGGGAATGTAACTCAATCAGGAACGCTTAGTTTAGCATTTGATGATGCTGTGCTTGATGTAACTGGTTCAAATCCTTCAGTTTCTACAACAGCATCAAATAAAATTTCGTGGAATTTTACTAACTTAAAACCTTTTGAATCAAGACAGGTTTTATTAAATTTTGATGTAAACTCCCCAACTGAAACTCCTGCAGTAAATAATGGAGATATTCTTTCTTATACAACTGCAATAACTTCATCCGTTGTTGATGAAGTGCCTTTAGACAATACTTTTGTGTATAATGAGACTGTAGTTGGCTCTTATGATCCAAATGATAAAACCTGTCTTGAAGGAAATGTTATTACTCCAGCTTTAATTGGAGAATATGTTCACTATATAATTCGTTTTGAAAACACAGGAACTTATTTGGCTACAAATGTAGTTGTTAAAGATATAGTCGATTTATCAAAATTTGATATTTCAACTTTGGTTCCAACTAGTGCAAGCCATTCATACGTAACAAAAATTTCAGATGGAAACAAGGTCGAATTTATATTCGAAAATATAAATCTACCATTTAATAATGTTAATCGAAATGGATATATTGCCTTTAAAATAAAGACTTTACCAACTTTAAAAATAGGCGACTCCTTTACAAACGAAGCCAACATTTATTTTGATTATAATTTTCCAATTTTAACCAATAAAGCAATATCAACATTTAAAACTTTGGGAGTAAAGAATTTTGAATTTTCAAACTATTTTAATATTTATCCAAACCCAACCCATAATGTTTTAAACATCGAAACTAATAGAGTAATCGAAATAAAGTCTTTGTCGATTTACGATATTTTAGGACGATTAGTTATTGCGGTTCCAAATGCTGAAAAAAATTCTTCTATTGATGTTTCAAAACTGAATAATGGAAATTACATTCTAAAAGTTATAACAAATCAAGGTATAGCGTCAGAAAAGTTTACTAAAAGGTAAAAATAAAAAAATTTATATGTAAAGACCTACATTTTAACTAAACGTTAAAAAAAGCATAATTTTAACATTTAGTTTAGACCCTATTAAATCAATATAAAGCAGTTTTTAAGATTAACAAAGTGTTTGTTTTATGTAAAAAAATTGGTTTTTAAATATTACCTTTTATATATTTATCGAACAAAATGGAAGGATAATGTTAAAAAAATAGATTCCTAACATAATGTGAAATTTTTTAGAGAAAGCCATCCAAATTATACCATGAAAACGACAACCTTACCATTAAGTACTTTTGATGATCTTACACTTTGGAATAATTTAAGAGAAGGTGATGAAAAGTCATTTTCAATATTGTTTGAAAGGTACTATGCGGATTTATTGCGCTATGGAAACTCACTTTCTCCCTATGAAGAAAAGGTACAGGATTGTGTTCAGGATGTTTTTACAGATATTTGGGTTTACCGAAACACATTACAAAGTTGTGTTGTTGTAAAAGCTTATTTGTTATCTAGTGTCCGTAAGAGAATTGCACGTCTTTTTGAGCGCGATCATATTTTTCGCAAAACTACCACTACAGATTCGATAGCATTTCTTTTAGAGTTTTCAGTTGAACATGAACTCATAGATGATGATTATGCGACTAAGGAAAAAGTCGTTCATTTAAATAAATTACTGAACGATTTACCTGATCGCCAAAAAGAGGCTTTATACCTTCGCTATCATCAGGGCCTTAGTGTTGAACAAATTGCAGAAATGCTGGACGTTAATTATCAATCTGCGAGCAATTTGTTGTACCGAGGTTTACTGAGCCTTCGCAAGGAATGGAAAGGGGCTTTTTCATTGTTTCTTCTACTATCCTCAAGTACTTTTTGATTTTATTTCAAAAAAAGTAAAAATAATCACAATTTGGTGAGTATATAATAAGAGTTCTGTCCTCTATGTTTTTGTAACCTTATTTTTAGATGCAAAAACGTAATACATATACCGAAATTGAAGACTTTTTGTCTGACGAATCATTCCAGTCATGGATTTTATTAAAAATCGATGAAAATGGTTGGGAAGAATGGACTTTAGAAAATCGCCAGCGCGCTAAGTTAGTAGAAGACGCTAGACATTTACTGTTGGCAATGAAAGTTCCTGAATCTGACTTATCTCTTTCAGATATTCATAGAGCGTTGCAAAAGACCTGGATAAAAATCGAAGAAAAAGAAAACCACCTCAATTTTATAGAAAAGTCACGAGCCCTATTTGTGAGAAAATATTTTTATAGCGGAATTGCCGCCAGCTTATTTTTTTGTTTGCTGTCAGTTTGGTTTTATAAAGCCAATGTTAAAGCTGATAATGTAGTTACTTACAAAGAATTAATTGATGAAAATAGTGAAGGATTAGTGGAGCAAACTAATAATTCAAATAAACCGCAAATTATCACATTATCTGATGGCAGTTCGGTTTTGTTACAACCCAATAGTAAATTGAGTTACCCTAAAATCTTTACCGGAAACGAAAGAAAGGTTTATTTATCCGGCGAAGGTTTCTTTGAAATTAGTAAAAATCCAAAAAAGCCTTTTTATGTTTATGCAAATGAGATCGTTACAAAGGTAGTAGGAACTAGTTTTCGTGTGAAAGCTTATTCTGATCAACCTGATGTTGAAGTTCTTGTTCGCACCGGTAAAGTTAAGGTAAGGTCAAATGATCTGGTGGCTAAATCAGATCAGCAAGAAGTAGTTTTACTTCCAAATCAGGCGCTTCGTTTCTTAAGAAGTGATTTGAAATTCAAGAAAATAACAAATATTACCCAAGATGAAGATTTGGTAAGCAGTATAGGTAATATTGAACAATTGAGTTTTGAATTTACTGATATTCCTGTTTCTCAAATCTTCGAAACGATCGAACAGGCTTATTTGGTAGATATTGATTATCCAATAGATAAATTAAAAGATTGCCATCTTACGACTTCTCTTAGTGATCAGCCTTTAACAGAAAAATTAAAAATTGTTTGTAAAAGTATCGGAACTAACACGAATTTTGAAATGAATGGGAATCAGGTTATTATAACATCTGCCGGTTGTAATTAGAATTGTCTTTATAACTGTAATTATAGAGATTTATAACTTTTAGATCTACAATAAAAACCAAGAATAAAAACCAAATAAAAACTAAAATTAACCAAAACTAAAACCAGATTTATTGCCTATGTAAAACCAAATGCATAAAAAAAGTGCCGAAATGCTGTAACATTTTCGACACTTCATAAAATCGAATTTCTCTCTGTAAAGAGTTATTCAGTACGTTTCTTAGAATACACGCGAATAGTATTAATCAAAACAAACCAAAATTATGAAAAAACCAGTTGTTAAACAACGATTACTCCATCGAATCATGAAAATAACGCTATTTCAGTTTGTCCTGGCACTTGTGTTTTCAAGTGTTACAATGGCGAACAGTGTGAATGGGCAAAGAAAACTAGATACAAAAGTCACTATTACGGTTGCAAATTTAACTTTAGATAACGCGTTATCTAAATTAGAGAAATCTGCACAGGTAAAATTTTCGTATAATTCAAGATTGCCTCAATTAAATCAAAAAGTTACTATTGAAGCAAATCAGGAAGTTTTGTCCAGTGTGCTTAATAGAATTTTAAAACCATTTAATATTACTTTTTCAGAAGTAAGCAATCAAATAATCCTGCAGAAAAATACCGCAATGGAGCCGTTTTCAAATTTAGAAAATGACAATTCTATATTTGACGTGTTGATGGCTGGGTCAATTATTAAAGGTAAAGTTACTGATCCGAGTGGTGTTCCGTTACCAGGTGCAACTGTTTTGGCTAAAGGAACAAAAATAGCTGTGCTAACTGATTTTGACGGGAATTTCTCTATAGAAATGCCTGTAAACAGTACTGCATTAGTTATTTCGTATGTTGGTATGGAAACTAAAGAAATTGGAATTGAAAATACAAGCCCAACAATTGTTTTAAATGAACTGGGACAGAATTTAAAAGAAGTTGTAGTTACTACTGGTTATGAAAAAACTTCTAAAAGAACATTTACTGGTGCTATCAGCAAAATTTCGGGAGCGGAATTAAAAGTTGATGGAGTAGTAGATGTGAGTAGAATGATCGAAGGAAAAGCAGCAGGGGTTACGGTACAAAATGTTACAGGAACTTTTGGTACAGCTCCTAAAATTACAGTTCGTGGATCATCTTCTATTTTTGGAGATACAAAACCATTGTGGGTAATTGATGGTGTTGTTCAGGAAGATATTATTAATATTTCTTTTGCAGATTTAGCTTCAGGTAACTCAGAAACTTTATTGAGTTCATCAGTTGCTGGTTTAAATGCTAACGATATTCAAAGTATTGAAATTCTTAAAGATGCTTCGGCAACTTCAATCTATGGTTCAAGATCTTTAAATGGAGTTGTAGTTGTAACTACTAAACAAGGACGTAGAGATTCTCCATTGAAAGTAACTTATACGGGTGAAAATACGGTGAGAACGGTTCCAAGTTATACGCAATATGATATTTTAAATTCTCAGGAATCAATGAGTATTTTAAAAGAAATGGAACAAAAAGGATTTCTTGATGTACCATCTACTCTTCAGGGGCGTTACGGCGGTGTTTATAACATTATGAGCAAAGCAATTAATACTTATGTACCTGAAACGAACAGTTATCTGGTAAATAATGATCCTGTAAGCAGAAACAATTTTTTAAAGAAATATGAATTAGCAAATACAGATTGGTTTGGTGTTTTGTTTAGACCTTCAATTACACAAAACCACTCGTTGAGCTTTTCTGGTGGAGGAAAAAATAATACTTTTTACGCTTCGCTAGGCTATTATACTGATCCGGGATGGACTATTGCAGATAATGTAAAACAATTATCATCAAATATTAAAGGAACTTTTTATATAAACGACAGATTAAATGTTACGTTATCTACATTGGCATCTGTGCGTGATCAGGAAGCTCCGGGAACTTACGAAAGCCAACAAGATGTTGTGTTTGGAAATGTAACCAGAGATTTTGATATTAATCCTTTTAACTATGTTTTAAGTACAAGCAGAACGTTAAGACCTTATGATGAAGCTGGTAATTTAGAATATTACAGAAACAACTGGGCTCCAATGAATATTATAAACGAATTAGAAAATAACGTTTTAGAAATTAAAGTAAAAGACATTCGTTTTCAATTGGATTTAGATTATAAAATCAACAAAAACTTAACTTACAATCTTACAGGTTCTGCGAGATATGCGAATACTTCAAGAGAACACAAAATTTATGAAGATTCTAATGTTGTAGGAGCTTACAGAGCAGGGACAGAATATGGTGCAGATGGTGTAAATACAACCGTTCGAAATGCAAATATCTTTTTGTACAAAGATCCGGATGATTTGACAGCGCCTCCAATTTCAGTATTGCCAAATGGTGGTTTTTTAAGAAAATTTACAAATGATTTGACTTCTTATAACATCAGAAATAGTGTTACGTATAGAAATATTCTAAATGAGGTACATGAGTTAGAAGGTTTCTTTGGTACTGAACTTAGATCTTTAGACAGAAACAGTGACAATTTTACTGCTGCCGGACTTCAATATGACAGAGGGCTTACAGCTTTTACTGATCCAAGAATTATTGAAAAAATCATCAATGAAGGGAATTCTTATTATGGTTTTGCGGCTGAAAGAGAAAGAACAGTTGGTTTCTTCGGAAAAGTAGGATACACTTACGATCGTCGTTATACAGGATCTATCACGGGTCGTTATGATGGATCAAACAGACAAGGAAACAGCGGATCTTCAAGATGGCTGCCTACTTATACTTTTAGTGGTAAGTGGAATGTAACTGAAGAAGATTTCATGAAAAACTCGCAATCTATCAACAATTTAGCACTAAGAGCTTCTTACGGACTTACTGCTACTGCTGGTCCTGCAACAAATTCATTGGCTATTTATAAAAGTTACATTACAGATCGTTTAGGAATTTCTGACAGAGAAACTGGAATTGAAATTGATCAATTGCAAAATTCTGACTTGACATGGGAGAAACAATTTGAAACCAATATTGGGGTAGATTTAGGAATGTTTAATAACAGAATCCAGTTTACAACAGATATCTACAGTCGTAAAGCATTTGATTTAGTTGATTATGTGGTGACTTCAGGAATTGGGGGACAAAAAATCAAGCAGGGAAATAATGCGAATATGGAAACAAAAGGTCTTGAAATTGGTTTCACCACTCAAAACATTGTGACAAATAGCTTTAAATGGTCTACAACTCTTAATTTCTCTGTTTTCAATCAGGAAATTACAAAACTTGAAAATCAGCCTTCAGCATTTGATTTAGTTGATGGAAATGGTGGAAACGCAGTTGGTCATCCAAGAAATTCTATTTATTCTTACCAGTTTACAGGTTTAAATAATCAAGGTTTGCCAACTTTTATTATGCAGGATGGTGAAGAAGATAATATTACCGGAGCTAATTTTCAGGATACAGAAAATGTTACTGATTATTTAAAATATGAAGGGTCTATTGAGCCAAACAAATCAATTGGTTTAGCCAATACATTTACTTATAAAAGCTGGTCGTTATATGTATTCATTGTAGGTTCTGGTGGAAATAAAGTGCGTTTAAATCCTGCTTTTAGCAGCCAGTATGATGATTTGACAGTGTTTACAAAAGATTTTACAAATCGTTGGATCAATCCTGGTGATGAAGAATTTACTGATGTTCCAGTAATTGCTGACAAACGATTGATTACTAATTATGAAGGTTCTAATGCATTAGGACGTGCTTATAATACTTACAATTACTCTGATGTGAGAATTGCAGATGGAGATTTTGTGAGATTGAAAAACGTATCGTTAAGCTGGGAATTTCCAAATGATTTCAAGAAAAAATTAGGACTAAGTACTTTTACATTAAAAGGTTCTTCAGTTAATCCTTGGTTGATTTATTCTGATAAGAGGTTAAACGGACAGGATCCTGAATTTCGTAATACTGGAGGTGTTGCTTTTCCAATCACAACTCAGTACAGTTTTTCTATAAACCTTTCATTCTAATATAATTGATTATGAAAAATATAAAATATATAAAAATTACAACAGCTTTTTTACTACTTATAAGTATCAGTAGCTGTGATGACTTCCTTTCGGAAATACCTGATAACAGAACTCAAATCGATACACCTGAAAAAATTTCAGAATTACTGGTATATGCTTATCCTTTGGCTTCCTATATGGATTTAGCCGAAACAATGTCAGATAACGTTGGTGATGGCGAGTTAGGCTCAGTATCAATAAAAAATGAGCAAAGTTATAATTGGGAAATGCACGATGAAACCAATATTGATAGTGAAGGCTATTATTGGGATGCTTGTTACAGAGCAATTGCGCACGCTAATCAGGCACTGGCGTCGATTAACGAATTAGGTAATCCAACTTCATTAAATCCGCAAAAAGGTGAGGCATTAATGGCAAGAGCTTATTCTCATTTTATGTTGGTTTCTTTTTGGTCTAACCGTTACAATCCAGCGACGGCCCAAACTGACTTAGGAATTCCGTATGTTACAGAACCAGAAACACAATTGCTAAAAAAATACACCAGAAATAGTGTAAAGGAAGTATTTGATTTTATTCAAAAAGATATTGAAGAAGGTTTGAAATATGTGACTAATGACTATAAAGAACCAAAATTCCATTTCAATAAAGATGCTGCTAAAGCCTTTGCAAGCCGTTTTTATTTGGTAAAAGGAGATTGGGATAAAGTACTTGAAGTTTCTGAAAGTATAGGATCTAAACCTGTTGGGAAATTAAAAGACTATGCAACTTTATCAAGTCTGGCACCGGATATTCAATTTATTGAGTACGGAAAATCATCATATGCTGCCAATTTATTAATTGGTTCTCCAAATACTTTGCTTGGCAGATCAGCTGGTTCTAATAATTTCTATTTATCAGATGATAAGCAAACAGAACTTTTCAGAACTCAAACAAATCCGTTTGGTAAGACCTGGTTATATGATTTCTATACTTATAATAGCAGTAGAACATTGTTTACACCAAAATTTGAGGAGTATTTTAAATACACGAATCTAACGGCTAATATTGGTGAAGCTTATGTAGGAGTAGTGCTTTTATCTTATGATGAGTTTTATTTAAACCGCATTGAAGCACTTGTTATGAAAGGAAGAGTTCCAGAAGCGAATACAGAATTAGAGTACTTTTTAAGTACAAGAACAACCAATTATAATCCTACAACTGATAAATTGACAGAAGCAAAAGTTACAACCATGTATCCTGTTATTGCTAATGAATTAACGCCATATTATACAATGACTCCTTTGCAAACTTCCTATGTTAAAGCGATTGCTGAGGCCAGAAGAAGAGATTTTGTTCATGAAGGATTAAGATGGCTGGATGTGAAGCGTTTTAATATCGTAGTCACGCATCCAACCTTTGGAAAACCAACAAATATTTTGGTTAAGGACGATAAACGCAGAGCGATGCAAATTCCACTTAGTGCATCTAACAACGGCGTTGAAAAAAATCCTAGATAAATTTTAATTAAAAATTTAAGAAACTATGAAAATATTAAAACAATATAAAGCAATACTGTTTGTAGCCGGGGTTTTAACTTTTGCAGCCTGCGCGCACGAAGACCAGCCAGGTGAAAGTCAGCTGGATTACTCACAACCTCAAAAAACAGCCTTAGATAACTGGATTACCACAAATTATTTGGTGCCGTATAACATTAATGCACAATACAAATGGAATCAGAATACTGTTGATAATAACAGATTTTTATTTCCTCCAATGATTTCAAGCGTTCAACCCGCATTAGATGTTGTGAAACAAATATGGCTAGATAGTTATTCTAAAATTGGAGGTGCTGATTTCGTAAAAAAAATTGCACCAAGAGAAATTGTTTTGGTTGGTGGAGTGAATTCTAATACGAACGGAACCAGAACTTTAGGAATTGCTGATTCAGGACAAAGAATTACACTTTTTGAAGTTGATTATTTAGACAAAACAAATCGTTTCAATGTAACAGAATTTATTCATACAATTCAACATGAATATGTACATATTTTAAATCAGAATAAACCTTTTGATGAGCAAGCCTGGCAAAAAATTAGTCCTGGAGATTATACAGGAACCTGGCATTTAGAGGAACTTGAAGATTCCAGAAATTTAGGTTTCGTGACCAATTATGCCAGAAATAACATTATTGAAGATTTTGCCGAAACTGCTTCAACGATATTAACAAGTTCAAAAGCAGAATATGCTATGCTTCTTGCCAGCATTACAGAGGAAAGTGGAAGGCAAAAACTGAAACAAAAAGAAGCTCTGGTTGTTCAGTATTATAAAGATGCTTTTAATATTGATTTTTATGCTTTAAGAGATCAAGCAGAAAAAAACACTAATAATGTTGTCAACAATTAAGCATGCCAATTATAATTTAAAAGATAAATATTATGAAACTCAAAAATATATGTAAGTATTTGATGGTTGCTTTTTTGGCGATACATTTACTTGGCTCTTGTGCAAGCGATACAGAAGCCGAACCAAAATTCGATAAAACTCCTGTAGAGCGTTTAAATGAGCAAAAAAGTGAATTAAACACAGCATTGCTATCATCAGAATTTGGATGGAAAGCAATTTATTTTACAGATGATACACAGCTGGGAGGTTATACGCATTTGTTTAAATTTTCTGCTGATGGAAAAGTGCAAATGGCATCAGATTTTGATGATGACACCAAAACTTATCAAAGTACTTATAACATTGTGTTAGGAAGTACAGTTAGTTTATTATTTGATACTTACAATAGGATTCATCTTTTATCAGATTCGAATAGCTTTCCACCGGGAACTGCATTACAAGGAAAAGGTTATCTGGGTGATTTTCAGTTTTTATATTATGGTAGAGAGAATGAAGATATTCTTTTTAAAAGTAATAGATTGGTCAGAGATATACGATTCGTAAAAGCAACCGCGCAGGATTGGGCAGATTTGCCTAAAAATCTTGATATGGAGCAAAATGTTATTGGTGGGGATAACAGACCGTTATTTAGATTGCTTGAAACTAATGATGGGAAGGCTATTAAAAAATATAATTTTGATTTTTCGTCATTTACCAGATTTTCAACCTCAAAATCTATTGATACTGGTTCTTCAGAAGTTATTAATATTGGTATTGGTTATACACCAACCGGAATTGTAGTTAGTCCAGCCGTAGAAGTTGGCGGACAAAAGCTTACTAATTTTTTATACAATGGTGCCGATGGAAGCTTTATGGCAACTGGAACAAATGGAGTTAGTGCTGTTATAAAATATACAGACAAACCATTAACACTAACTGATGACTATACAATAGTACTTCCTGGAAAAGTTTATTCAAGATTTGGATACTATCCCGACGATTTTATAGCCGACGCGCCAACCAATTCACCATTATTTAAGGCCGAAATAGATAAAATAAATGCCTCTTTGCCAGCTGGACAAAGTATAGCATCTGTACAATTATATATGAATCATTCTCTTGGGACTTTTATTTATTACACTTTTGTAGGCAGGGCTGCTTTACAACATTTTGTTAATGTAGTAGAAGATCCAGTAGGTAAAAAAATTATTTTGAAACACAAATCATGGAATGGAAATACAACTGTTGCAACACCAGCTTTTCTTGCGAGTTTTGATAAATATCTAATGGATGCAAACGGAATTTATGTTAAGAAAGAAAGCTTTAGAATGTATTATTCAAATGTAGTTTACACATTTACAAGTTCTTCTAGTCCTTTTAGAATGACAACTTGGCAACTTAATTAACTTTTTAGTTTTGTTTTTAATTTTTGGGGAAAAGCAGCTCCTTGTGAGCTGCTTTTAATGACTATTTTTAAACTTAAATATACCTGATGAAAGAATATACCAGACCAATAAATATCGCTATCTTTTTTTGGGGATTACTATTACTTACTATATCAGAATTATTTCCACATCATGTAAGATACTATTTGTATTTATCTATAATAGTAATTATTCCGGTTGCAATTTTTAATCTAATAAAGCAGCGAAAGCAAGACAAACTCAATAATACAACAGAGTTTCAATCATCAATTTACAGAATGCTTATTATGGCAGTGTTGCTTGTCGCTTTCTTTTTTTTAACGAAGCAAAACCCTTTTTAAGAATTTAGTTTTAATTTTATTTTGAAGAAAGAGCAGCTCAATTTTGAGTTGCTTTTAACTAACCTTTTAAGTTTAATTGTTATGATGAAAAAGAAATACATGCCTTCAATTATTATTAGTCTATTATGGGTTTTATCTCAAGTTATGGACTATATATATGAAAGAAAATATACCCTATATTTTTTCTACCTCTTTTTGATTTTGGTAATTCCAGTAATAATTTTTACCATGGTAAAACAAAGAAAAGAAGACAAACTTAATAACACAACAGAATTTAAGTTTTCAATGTATAGGATGTTATTTATAGCGTTAATTTTAATCGTTATCTTTTTTGTTACAAAGCAAAATCACATATAAGAATTTAGTTTTAATTTTATTTTGAAGAAAGAGCAGCTCAATTTTGAGTTGCTTTTTTGATTTTAGGAACGCTTGCCGATTTTTATTTTAATAATATTTAAAATTTATAATTTTTCAGATCCCTTTTTTAAACTTAAAAACGTTGTATCTTAGAACCTTTGTCGCTATGAACCTTTGCAACTTTGAACCTTTTTACAATTGTTATTTTTTTAAAAAGGGAATTATCATATATTTGACAAGTCATTCATAGCAGGAATAGCTATAAATAAATATTAAAATTAATTTTTGAATATGAAATTACTAGAAGGAAAAGTTGCCATTATTACGGGCGCTAGTCGTGGAATTGGAAGAGGAATTGCTGAAGTTTTTGCTAAACACGGTGCAAATGTTGCTTTTACATATAGCTCATCTGTAGCTTCTGCAGAGGCTTTAGAAGCTGAATTGAACGCTTTAGGAGTTAAAGCAAAAGGATACCAATCGAATGCAGCCGATTTTAATGAAGCGCAAACTTTTGTTGATGCTGTTTTGGCTGATTTTGGAACGGTTGACATCTTAATTAACAACGCCGGAATTACAAAAGATAATTTATTAATGAGAATGTCAGAAGCTGATTTTGATCAGGTTATTGATGTAAACTTAAAGTCTGTATTTAATATGACCAAAGCGATTCAAAAAACCTTTTTGAAACAACGCGCTGGTTCTATTATTAATATTAGTTCTGTAGTTGGTGTTTCTGGAAATGCTGGACAAACAAATTATGCAGCTTCTAAAGCAGGTGCAATTGGTTTTACCAAATCTGTAGCTTTGGAGTTAGGTTCTCGTAATATTCGTTGCAATGCAATCGCTCCTGGTTTTATTGAAACAGAGATGACTGCAAAATTACCTGAAGATGTAGTAAAAGGATGGAGAGACGGAATTCCGTTGAAACGTGGAGGAACTACTGAAGATGTTGCAAACGCATGTCTTTTCTTGGCTTCAGATATGAGTGCTTATATTACAGGACAAGTACTTAATGTTTGTGGAGGAATGCTTACTTAGGAAGTAGTCAGTGTTCAGTTTTTAGTATTCAGTTTGCTGATTTTAAATTCTGATCACTAAAATTCGACGATTTAAAAAACTGATCACTACAAGCTGATTACTGAACACTAAATAAATATGACTACAAATACGATTCTATTATTATTGCTTTCTTTAGTAATAGCGGGTGGTTTGTCATATTTTCAATATTATTTTAAAGCCAAAAACAAATCCAATGTGATTTTGTTTTTGGCTTTTTTACGTTTTCTGGCTATTTTCGGACTATTGGTTTTATTAATAAATCCGATAGTTTCTAAAAACTCGCTCGAGATCACCAAAACGCCGCTGGCTATTGCAGTTGATAATTCGAGTTCAATCGTAGCTTTAAAATCAGATAAAAAGGTTGCCGAATTATATCAAAAACTGATTTCAAATCCTGCTTTACAGGAAAAATTTGACATTCAGTCTTATCAGTTTGATGCCGATTTTAAACCCTCAGACAAATTTGATTTCAAAGGAAAACAAACCAATCTTGATGAAGTTGCTAAAAATTTAAAAAGCATCAATAAAAACCTGATTTTTCCAACTGTTATAATTTCAGATGGAAATCAGACTACAGGAAACGATTATGTTTATCGATTTGATCCTGTCAATAAAGTTTATCCTTTGGTTGTAGGAGATACAACCACTTTTTTTGATTTAAAAATCAATCAGCTTAACGTAAATAAATACGCTTTTCATAAAAATAAATTTCCTGTTGAAGTGTTTTTGCAATATGCCGGAGATAAAGCTACAACTGCAGATTTTACAATTTTACAAGGAAATTCAGTTGTTGCAAAAGAGAAAGTTTCTTTTTCTCCTTCTAAAAAAACAGCTACTATTAATTTACTTTTACCTGCTGATAAAGTGGGTTTGCAAATATTTAAAGCAAGTATTTCATCCAACGTAAAAGAGAAAAACAGTTATAATAACATCAAGAATTTTGCAGTTGAAGTGATTGATCAGAAATCGACAATTGCTATTGTTTCTTCTATAAATCATCCTGATATAGCGTCGTTAAAACGTTCTGTTGAAGTTAATGCACAGCGTAAAGTAATATTGGTTAAACCAAATGAAGTCAATCTGTTGCAAGAGGCTTCTGTTTTGGTTTTATATCAACCTAATTCATCTTTTAAAGCAATATTTGATAATAATAAATTAGCCGGAAGAAACACTCTTATCATTACCGGAAACAACACCGACTTTAATTTTTTAAACCAACAACAAAACAATTTGGTCTTTAAAATGAGTGGACAGAGAGAAGATTATTTATCTGAATTTCAATCTCAATTTAATATGTTTGCCATTGAGGATTTTGGTTTTGAAAATTTCCCGCCGTTGCAAAATTTATTCGGAACTATTACGACAAACGGAAATGTATCAGTTTTACTTTCTTCAAAAATCAGAAACGTTCCCACAAATACTCCTTTATTGGCGTTCGCCGAAAATCAGGGAAAAAGAACAGCTTTTTTATTAGGAGAAAATAGCTGGAAATGGCGTTTGCAAAGTCATATCGACAATCAGTCATTTGAGAAATACGATGTTTTTATCGATAAGATTATTCAATATTTAGCTTCAACAACTTCAAAAAAATCTTTAGTTGTAACACATGAAAGCTTTTACAATTCCGGAGAAGCAATTGCAATCAATGCGCAGTATTTCAATAAAAACTACGAGTTTGACGAAAAAGCCAGATTGACAATTACAGTTACAAATGCTGAAACAAAGCAAAGCAAAAACTATGATTTATTAAAAGGAAATAATTCGTTCTCTGTAAATCTGGATGGTTTAACAGCCGGAAAATATAATTTCTCTGTAAAAGAATTAAATTCAAACACTTCGTATTCAAGCCATTTTGAAATTCTGGATTTCGATATCGAAAAGCAATTTGTAAATCCGGATGTTTTAAAGTTGAAACAATTGGCATTGCAGACAAATGGAAAAGCTTTTTTCGAAAATCAGGCAAATGATTTAATTAATATACTTTTAGAAAATAAAGAATACAAATCGATCGAGAAAAATATTTCGACCAAAACACCGTTAATTGATTGGGTTTGGTTGTTGATTTTAATCGCTGTTTTATTGACGACTGAGTGGTTTGTTAGAAAGTATAATGGATTGCTTTAAAATAGGTACAAAGGAGCAAAGGTTCATAGGTACAAAGGTTTGTAGATTGTGTATAACCTGAAACCTGAAACATGAAACAAAAAGAACTAATAATATGGATTTCAGGCTAAAAGTATTCTACACTGTTGCACTTCGCTTAAATTTTACTAAAGCGGCAACTGAATTATATATCTCCCAGCCAGCAGTTTCAAAACACATTCAGGAATTAGAAGAAACTTATAAAACCAAGCTTTTTGAAAGAAATGGTTCTAAAATAGCTTTAACTCCAGCAGGAGAAATTCTCTTAAAACATACCAAAAACATTTTCGAAATTTATAGAGAAATTGACTTCGATATGAGTTCTTTTATTAACGAGCGCCAAGGTTTATTAAGATTGGGAGCGAGTACTACCATTTCGCAATATATTATTTCTCCCGTTTTAGCTCGTTTTCATCAAAAACAAAAAGATATAAAAGTCAATTTATTGAATGGAAACACGGAACAGATTGAGAATGCTTTAATCAATAAAGAAATCGAAATTGGTATTGTTGAAGGACAATCTAAAAATCAATCCATTAAGTACATTCCATTTTTAAAAGACGAATTGGTTTTGGTTTGTAATACGAATAATTCTTTTGTTAAGCAGAATAAAATTTCGCTGGAGGATTTAAAAGCAATGAAATTCATAACGCGTGAAAGAGGTTCTGGAACACTTGAAGTTATAGAATATGCTTTGAAACAAGTTGATTTTAAATTGTCTGATCTACAAATCGAAATGCAATTAGGAAGTACAGAAAGTATAAAATCTTATTTATTGAACTCAGATTGTTTTGCTTTTATGTCAATACATGCGGTAAGTAATGAGCTTAAAAATAATGAACTTATTATTTTAGACGTGGAGAATTTGTCAATTGAGAGATTTTTTTATATCATTACGTTAGTCGGAAAATCAGATTCATTATCAGAACTGTTTATTCAAAATTTATCCTCTTATTATAACTTAAAGTTATAGTCAATTGTAATTTACGATTGGTGTTTTCAATATATAGCACCGACCTTTGTACAATAATTATCAATTACTTATTTTGAAAACGAATCAACATTCTGAAACCCATTTATTCGAAGTGAGTCTTTATTTACAGCAAGCCGTTTTTGTGCTAATAATTGCACTGTGTTTATTTTCTCTTATTTCTCCACCAATTGCTTTATTGTTGGGAGTTTTGACGGTCAATGTTTTCGGAAATCCTTTTGTTGCATTCAATCATAAAGCTATTACTTTTTTATTGCAATTTTCAGTTGTTGGTTTAGGTTTCGGAATGAATGCTACATCAGCAATTGCAGCAGGGAAAGAAGGTTTTCTGCTAACTGTTTTCTCTATATTTAGCACACTTATTTTCGGAACGCTTTTAGGAAAATGGCTTAAAACAGAGAAAAAGACGTCGCATTTAATTTCGTGCGGAACAGCAATTTGTGGTGGAAGTGCCATTGCAGCTATTGCTCCGGTAATTAAGTCAAATGAAAATGAAACTTCAATTGCCCTGGGCGTAATTTTTATTCTGAATTCTATTGCATTATTTGTTTTCCCACTTATTGGTCATCAGTTAGATTTGTCTCAAAAAGATTTTGGTTTGTGGTGCGCGATTGCTATTCACGATACCAGTTCTGTAGTTGGTGCGGCCAATAAATTTGGAGCCGAAGCTTTGCAGGTGGCAACAACTGTAAAACTAGCAAGAGCGTTATGGATTATTCCGATTTCGCTTGGAACTGCGGTAATTTTTAAAAATCAATCTGGAATCGTCGGAAGAAAAATCAAAATTCCTTACTTTATTGGTTTATTTATTTTGGCAATGATTTTTAATACCTACGTACCTGCGACAGCTATGATTGGGCTGCATATTGTAGCCATTGCTAAAATTGGTTTAAACATAACTTTGTTTTTAATTGGCGCAACTCTTAATGTAAATACTTTAAAATCAGTAGGAGTGAAGCCTTTATTGCAAGGCGTTTTTCTTTGGATATTTATTGCAGGTTTGGGTTTGGCTTCCATTTTATATTTTTATTAGTTTAAAAATTAGGTTAAGCTTTCATTCCAAAATAAAGTTATATCACTTATATGGTGAAAATTTTGCAAAGAATTAAATTAACATAATCTTAATTGGTTTGCTTTTGAAGTATCTTTAAAATAAATTTGCACCCTCAAACAAATTTACAAATGAAAAACTTTAAAATGAAACCAAGACTAATTGCCTTTTTTGCATTAGGAATTGGATTTTTGACCTTGTCATGGGGAATCGTTGGCCACGAACGTATTAACAAAGCTGCAGTTATGGCTTTGCCTCAACCACTACAAATATTTTTTTATAATCATATTGATTTTATTACGCAAGAAGCGTCTGTACCGGATATTCGTAAATATGCATTAAATTATAAAGACGAAAATGCTAGGCATTATTTTGATATGGAAAATTTTGGTTCTGTAGATAGTTTGCCGAAAACTATGGAAGAAGCAAAGAAAAAATACGATGCTAAGTTCTTGAATAACAACGGAATTTTACCTTGGTATATTGAAGATATGATGGCAAAATTAACTGAAGCTTTCAAAAATAAAAATAGAGCAGAAATTTTATTTCTTGCTGCAGATTTAGGGCATTACATTGGGGATGCGCATATGCCATTGCATACTTCTGCAAATCATGACGGACAATTGAGCGATCAAAAAGGAATTCATTCTCTTTGGGAAAGCAGATTGCCAGAATTATTTGCTAAGAATTATAAATTAAATGTTCCGCAGGCACAATATTATGGAGATGTTCATAAGGCGGTTTGGGATATGATTAATGATACACATAGTTTAGCGCAACCTTTATTGGATATTGATAAAAAATTAAGAACTGCAACTCCTGAAAATCAAGTTTTTAAAATGGATGCAGATGGAAAAGTATTGAAAAGCAAATACAATTCGGCTATTTTCTCTGAAGAATATGCTAAAAAATTGCACAAAGAGTTAAACGGAATGGTAGAAAATCAAATGAAAAAAGCCATTACTGCAACAGCTAGTTTTTGGTACACTGCGTGGGTAAATGCAGGAAAGCCAGATTTAAGCGGTTTAGATTCACCGGCAGTTACACAAAGAAACAACCAGTCTTTAAAAGATGATCTTAAACTTTATCAAAGTGGAGATCTTTTCGGAATGCAGAATCAAAATGATTGATTTTTGTTTCAGGTTTCAAGTTTAAAGTTGAAATGAGAAACAAGAACGCAAAAAAAAGCCTCAAATTCGACAAGAATTTGAGGCTTTTTTTTATCATTTCATAGCGAACCTTGCGTAAACCCTTTGCGCACATTGCGGTTAAATCGTAAACCTGAAACAAATTTCTTTACTTTTGATATTTCTTATTCTTTAGCATATATGATGCTGTCTGATAAAACGAGATAGTTTCATTGATCAAATTTATTTTTTCTTCTTGTAACGGGATTTCATCATAATAAATTTGATATTCCGGAGCAATTCCTGATTTTGGATTCAGCTTAAGTTTGTATTGTTTGACAGTCTGTTTTGGTGATAAAATAGTCAAAACATTATCTCTTATCAAACCTAAATCCTGATAAGTTGCAATGAAAGCTCTAGGTTTATAATCGGGTTTTAGAACATCCTGACCAAAGAACTTACTTTGATAATTAAAATGCAGTAATCCGAAAAGTGTTGGCATTAAATCAATCTGAGACATTAATTTATTGCATTTTGCAGGCTTTCCAGCTGGATTGTAAATAAAAGCGGGAATTCTGTATTTATCCAAAGGAAGTTGTGTCTTACCGGCACTCGAAGCGCAGTGATCTGCAACAATTACAAATATAGTATTCTGAAACCACGGTTGTTTCCTTGCCATTTCAAAGAATTTTCTCAATGAATAATCCGTATATTTTACGCCTCCATCACGAGATTTAATGTCGCCGGGAATATCAATTTTGTTATTCGGATACGTAAAAGGCCTGTGATTACTTACAGTCATTATATGATTAAAAAAAGGTTTCTTTTTAGAAGCTTCACTATTCATAACCTTAATAGCTTTGTTATACATGTCTTCATCGCAAACTCCCCAAACATTTGAAAACGTGATTTCTTCTGGAGAAAAGCTGACTTTGTCTATAATTTGATAGCCGTTTCCGGAATAAAAGTCCTGCATATTATCAAAAAAAGCATCTCCACCATACATGAATTTTACATCATAACCTTTTTGTTTGAAGATTGACCCGGTAGAAAATTTATTTTTATTGTCTTCTCTTTTTATCACACTTTCTCCGGCTGTTGGAGGCAGGCACAAAGTCACGGCTTCCAATCCACGGACAGTTCTGTTTCCTGCTGCATATAAATTAGTAAACTGAAGACTTTTTTGTGATAAACTGTCTAAAAATGGCGTAATATTTTGTTTATTTCCATAAGACTTCATGAACTCGGCACTCAAACTTTCAATCGTAATTAAAACTACGTTTTTGTGATTTTCAAGTGGATCTTCAGTAATATTTCGATTGGTATATTCGCATGAAATATTTGAAAACTGCTGTTTTAAAATTTCAACAACCTTCTCTTTTGGAAGCGTTCTGTAGAATTTAAAATAATCTAATTTATTATTTTCAAAAGCTAAATAGAATTTATACAATCCATTAGCTTGTAGTTCATTAACAAAAACATTTTTAGAATTTTCTGTTTTAGCCAAAGCAGGAATAGTAATTAATGAAATCAGAAATAAAACAATATAGACTCCGGAAAGTTTTATTTTTTCATTTAGATTCGGAATTTCTTTAATAAAGTTTCTGGAATTTTTGAGAATAAAAAAGGTTGCAATTCCGGTCACTACAAATAAAACTGAAAATATAGGCACAACGGGGTAGGATTGCATAATGTTTCCAATAACTTCATTTGTGTAAATCAAGTAATTAACTGCAATGAAATTGTATTTTACACCAAATTCATTCCAAAAGAAATATTCGCTTAAGCCATTTTGAAGAATTAATAAAACGTACAAGAAGATCACAAAAGCAAACAACCAAAATCTAATTTTGTCTCTCCAATTTGGAACAAAAAGGAAAAGGGCAAAAAGAGCTGTTTTAATTCCGATGAAAATCAGAATAATTTCAGGCAAAGCTCCTCCATACTCGTCAAAAATACTTTTTCCGGAAGCGACATATAAAAATAGAGCAACAAATAGTGCAAGAATAATATAGCCGGACGGTTTGTTATATTTAGAATTTGAAATAAAAATCAAATACAACCACAGAAAAACGCTAGCTATAATAAATACAAAAAAATCTGAAATAAGACCTAGGCTAAAGATTTTGAGACTCTGAAGAATTGTAAAAGAGCTTTGCGTGATGGGATGAAAAAAAAGTACAATTCTGAGCAGAAAACTTATTGTAAAATAGAATAAAGCCAGATTGTAAAAAGGAGAAAGTTTCTTGTAAAAAGGCATGGAATTATTTTTCTGCAAAATTAATTTCAATTGGTTAATTTGAGATTAAGTTCAGCTTTTACCTTTGTTAGTGTTAACTTAATATTTACTTAAGATGACCGAATTTTTGCGCTATTCAAATGGTTTTTAATGATTTCCAAAATTTTAAATATTTACCTTTGACTAGTTTAAATAAATACCAGGAATATAATTTTAATCAAGAGAATAAATGCATATTTTAATAGTTGAAGATGAGTTAGGAATTATTCAGTTTTTGCAACAGGGTTTGCAGGAAGAAGGATATGAGGTTACTACTGCCAATGATGGTTCAAAGGGATTTGAGTTAGTTCAAAATCAACATTTTGATTTAATTTTATTAGATTGGATGTTGCCTAAAATCAATGGTTTGGATTTATGTAAAGCCATTAGGGTTAAGGACCAAAAAACACCGATAATTTTTTTGACTGCAAAAGATACGGTACAGGAAACCATTGAAGGCTTAAAGGCTGGAGCAAATGATTATATAAAAAAGCCTTTTAGTTTTGAAGAATTGGTAGAACGTATTAAAGTTCATTTTAGAAATACAAAAGGAACCGAGACGTTAACTTTAGGAACTATTAAAATCGATTTATCGAAACATATTGTGCTTAAAAACGACGAAGAAATAGCCTTGACACAAAGAGAGTTTGAATTATTAACTTATTTAATTCAGCATAAAGGCAAGGTTTGTACCAGAAATCAGATTTTAAAAGATGTTTGGGAAATCAATTTTGAATATGATACAGGCGTAATTGATGTTTTTATGAATGCTATTCGAAAAAAACTTAATTTAAAGATTGAAGAAGATTATATAAAAACAATTCGTGGTATTGGCTATATCGCAAACGACTTATAAATGGCACAACTTTCTTTTAAAAACAGAATAGCTTTAAACTACATTATCACCACTTGTTTGTTGATTTTAGTCGTTTTTTCGGTAATTTATTCGATCGTTAAGCATACTGTTTACAGTCATATAGACGAAAAATTAAATGTTGAAATTCAAAATCATTTAGCTGAAATTAAGGTTGTTGGCGATAAAGTGATTTTAATTGATGAAGAAGAATGGAATGAGCGCGAACATAATACTGTAGATGTAAATCCGGTTTTTGTACAGTTTTTAGATTTGAATAAAAAGATTGTCGAGAAAGCGCCTAATCTTAAGACACAAACACTTGAATTTAATGATTCTGTAAGAGATTATGAGTTGTTTGATACCAAAATGGGTGATAACACTATTAGACAAATTCAGGTTCCGCTTCATGTTAAAAAGAAACAAATTGGATACATAATTGTTGCAATGTCTCTGGCCGACTCAAAAATGGTATTAAATAATCTGTTTGATATTATGTGTTTGTCTTGCCTGGCCATTTTATTATTATTGTTTTTTATAGCGAGATTTTTTGCTGGCAGAAGTATAAAGCCAATAAACGCGATTATAAATACTTCGGAAATAATTACAAAAGATAATCTAAAAACGCGAATTCCATTGCCCAAAACACGTGATGAATTGTATACACTTTCACAAACGATAAACAATTTATTAAACCGAATTGAAGATGCAGTCGAACGTGAAAAACAGTTCACTTCTGATGCATCGCACGAATTAAGAACACCATTAACAGTTATTAAAGGAACGCTTGAAGTTTTGATTCGTAAACAGCGTGATAATAAAGAGTATGAGGAAAAAATTAATTATTGCATAAACGAAGTAGATCACTTAAATATGCTTGTTGATCAGCTTCTTTTGATGGCTCGTTTTGAAAATCAGAAGCAAAATGTAAATAGAGAAACGGTCTATTTAAATGCTTTGATTTTGGATGTTATAACATTGAATTCTGAAAAAATAAAAAACAAAGAAATCAATATTAAATTTAGTGCGGAACAAGACTGTTATATTCAATCGGATAATTTTTTAGTGATTACAATTTTGAGGAATATTATTTCGAATGCGATTAAGTACAATAATATGAATGGCGAAGTTTTGATTCTACTTTCGAAACAAAATGGAACAATAATCTGTAAAATTTCAGATAACGGAATCGGAATTGCGAAAGGAGACTTAGCAGCAATTTTAAATCCATTTTTCAGATCAAATTCTACTGATCATCCTGAAATTAAAGGAACTGGACTAGGTTTGTCGATAGTAAAAAGAACTACGGAATTGCTTGGAATTAAGTTTGAACTTGAAAGCGAAATTGGAGTAGGGACAACCGTAATTTTAGCTTTCAATGAAAACATGAAAACGTTATAGTAAATTGAAAAAACGTAATAAAACCGGCCTCTAAAATATTTTTTAACAATAAACTATCGTTAAGTTAAATTAAAAATTGTTTTTTTATGAAATTAACTAGTATATTTGCAACCGAATCAAAGAATTATAAAACAAACCAAACAATGATTTCTATTCAATTACATCATCATCATTTTCATTATTGCTCTCAAGCGATGTGTTAATGGTATGCATGTAAATCGTCATATTTTAAAACCCGTTTGAGTACATCAAGCGGGTTTTTTAATTCCAATTCTTTGTACTCAAACTATTAATTTACAAACACTAAAAAATGAGTACTTTAAAAATTGCAATTCAAAAATCTGGTCGTTTAAACGAAGACAGCATTCAAATCTTAAAAGATTGCGGTATTTCTATCAATAACGGAAACGATCAGTTAAAAGCTGAAGCTTCGAATTTTCCTTTAGAAGTTTTATACCTGAGAAATTCAGATATTCCTCAATATTTAATTGATGGAGTGGTAGATTTAGCCATTGTTGGTGATAACTTATTGGCCGAAAAAGGAAAACATATCGAAGTTATTCAAAGACTTGGATTTTCAAAATGTAAAGTTTCCGTGGCTGTTCCTAAAACTTTCGAATACAATTCTATTCAGGATTTAGCAGGTTTGCGTATTGCAACTTCTTATCCGAACACAGTTAACGAATATTTTAATTCTTTCGGATTGACAGTTGATATTCACCAAATATCTGGTTCTGTAGAAATCGCTCCAAACATTGGTCTTGCCGATGCTATTGTAGATATCGTTTCTAGCGGAAGTACACTATTCAAAAACAACTTAAGAGAGGTTGAAGTGATTTTAAAAAGCGAAGCTGTATTAGCGGTTTCTCCAAAAGTTTCTCCTGAAATTCAGAAACACATTGACACTTTAAAATTCAGAATCCAATCGGTTTTAAGAGCACGAAATTCAAAATATATTTTGATGAATGTACCAAACGATAAAATCGATGAAATTGGAAAAATTTTACCAGTTTTAAGAAGTTTAACTGTTTTACCATTAGCGCAAGAAGGTTGGAGCAGTGTTCACTCGGTAATCGATAAAGACACTTTTTGGGACGTAATTGATAGATTGAAAGAAGCTGGAGCTGAAGGAATTTTAGTTTGTCCAATTGAGAAAATGGTACTATAAAAAGGGAAATTCCAATATGAAAATTCCAAATTCCAAAAGAAGAAAAATTTCAATTTAAAAATTCCAAATTCCAAAACTCGACAACAACTTTGTGAACTTTGTGTTTTAAGACAAAGAATAGTAAAAAACCTTGCGTCCTTTGTGGTAAAAATATAGACAACAACCTTTGCGAACTTATCGTTTGCAAAGACAAAGAATAGTAAAAAACCTTGCGCACTTTGCGGTAAAAAAAAAACACAAAGCAATTGGAATTTGGAATTTAAAAAAATTGGAATTTAATATAAAATATTATGAATAAGATAGACAATCCAAAACCAGAAACCTGGTCAGAAATATTAAAAAGACCAAC